>Ga0255053_10000122_pt1 | contig 38906 bp, 40 predicted proteins | sample JV7_2_22_MG_FD_188635 | JGI IMG/M metagenome (GOLD analysis project Ga0255053, IMG submission 188635) | Seawater microbial communities from Jervis Inlet, British Columbia, Canada - JV7_2_22 | ecosystem: Environmental > Aquatic > Marine > Inlet | place: Canada: British Columbia | collected... | reverse complement strand
GCTCGCGCTCCTGATCGTCGGAGTCCATGACTCTGTCGATGCGGACCTCGTGCGACGAGAACACTCCGGTAGCGCCGAGCATGGCGTCGACGAGAGTGGTCTTGCCGTGGTCGACGTGCGCGACCAAGGCAACATTGCGAAAAGGGGCTCCAGACATGGAACCGACAAGAGTACTGGTCTCCGGGGCCAAGTCCTGATGCCGGCAGGTATGTTCACCTCCGACCCAGGAGCCAGATGACACCCGATGACCTGACAATCCTCAACATCCCCTCCGACCCCCGATTCTCGCCGGACGGGAGCCGCATCGCTTTCGTGGTGTCGACACCGGATATCGAAGAGGACCGCAACGACAGCCGGATCTGGCTAGCCGACGACACTGGTGACCGCGTCCTCACCAATGGCCCGGGTGACAAGGCCCCGAGATGGTCACCCGATGGCTCCAGCCTCGCCTTCATACGCAAGACCGGGGACTCCGTGGGGCAGGTGGCTGTAATGCCACTCGACGGTGGCGAAGTGAGGGTCATCACGGAATTCGACCACGGTGTTGAGGCTGTTGAGTGGTCACCGGACGGTTCGAAGCTCCTGGTCGTCGCCATCACCGCGACGGAGGAATGGTCCGATGTGGACGACGAGGAGAGGGAGCGACGACCACGGCGGATCACTTCGGTCCCCTATCGCTTCGACGGTCGTGGCTCCACTCACGACCGAAGAGGTCACCTCTGGATTGTCGACCCCGGTGGCGAACTCGAGCCGCGGTGTCTCACCCCGGGTGATCACGACGAGGAATCTCCCGCCTGGTCGCCTGACGGGGGCGTGGTGGCCTTCATCACCGATCACGATCCGGGCAGGGGTCTGGTCTCGGGCAACGACGTCTTCGAAGTCGACGTCGAAAGTGGTGAGATTTCGAGAGCTGCTGCCAGGGGCGTCTGGCATTCGGTGTCCTATCGACCCGACGGGATCCTTCACCTGCTTGGCAATGTCGAAGCTGCCTATCCGGTCGACGCCTACCTCTATCGTCGAGAGCCCGACGGATCTCTCAATGCCCTGACCGGGCATCTCGATCGAGGCTCGGTTTCGCCGGCTGCGGGCCCGGCAACGATCGTCTGGGACGGGAAAAACGCCGTCATCGGCCTGGAGGACTCGGGGGCCTTCGGGGTGATCGAGGTCTCCGACGGCACCATCGAGACCGTTGTTGAAGGGCAACGGATCGTCACCGGATTCGACATCCACGACGAGCGACTCCTCTTCACCGCCTCGGAATGGAGTTCACCGGGCGAGCTCTACTCGACTCTCGGCGGAGCCGAGCAACAACTGACGAGTCTCAACAGCATGGATCTGGGACTCATCGAGCCCGAGCACTTCCGGGTTCAATCCGGTGACGGCAAGATCGACGTCTGGGTCTATCTCCCCGACAGCGACGCGTCTGTCCCGGTTCTGTTGAACATCCATGGAGGACCGGCATCGCAGTATGGGTTCCGCTTCTTCGACGAGTTCCAGGTCTACGCCGGAGCCGGGTATGGGGTAGTAGCCACTAATCCTCGTGGCTCGTCGGGCCGGGGTCGCGATTTCGCTCGGGCCGTTGTCGGAGAGGGTTGGGGCAAGGTCGACCTCGAAGACATCAGGGCAGCGATCGAAGCCTCCCTCGAGAGATTCCCGAGACTGGACTCGGAGCGGATGGGGTTGATGGGTGGTTCCTATGGAGGGTTCATGACGGCGTGGATCATCGGCCAGGAGGACCGATGGAGATCAGCGGTGGTGGAGAGAGCGCTGATCTCGGTGACCAGTTTTGCCGGCACCTCGGACATCGGCGGGGTGTTTCCCGAGAACTACACCGGGGTCTCCTACCCCGAAGGGTGGAATACCTGGTGGGAGCTCGGGCCCTTGGCGCTGGCCGAGAACGTGACCACTCCCACTCTGATCCTCCATTCCGAGGACGATTTTCGCTGTCCGATCGAGCAGGCCGAGCAGTACTTCATGGCACTTTTGCGCAACGGCACAACGACCGAGATGCTCCGATTCCCCGGCGAGGGGCACGAGCTGAGCCGGGGTGGAAGCCCACTCCATCGCAAGGAGAGATTCGACGCCGTGTTGGACTGGCACGGCCGCTACCTGAACCCTTGATAGGAAGAGCAGCTACCTACCGGTCAACGATCTCACCTCATCGAGTACCCGGTTATAGACTTCCTCGATCTCGAGGCCCGGTTCGACCAGATCCCGGCTCCCGATCTCATTGCCAACCCACTCCCAGTCGGCCTCCTGATACACGGCGACGCACAATCTGACCGCTTCGTCGAACGTCACCCCGGTCTGATCGGTGGCCTGAAGTATTCGGTCAACGATCAACGAATCACGGCTGATCACAAACAGACGATCATCGGGGCTGAGATGGATCGTCGAGATGTCACCATCGACCTGGGTGTCGGGAAACTCGACCAGCCAGACCTCTCCGTCATCGAACTCGTAGGCGAAATGGTCCCCCTGGGTGTGACGCAGACCAAGACCAACCAGAGCGTTGCGATCTGATTGGTCGAGATACGCGCACATATCGATGTCGGTCGGGCGGTACGAACCGGTGTGCAGATTCACGGCGGCGCCACCAACCAGAACGGCGCGATCCGCCACCACGTGATCAACCGCCTTCGCCAGCCAGAGACTCCGGGCTATCAAGTCATCTTGAGACTGATTCGCTTTCCGGAGAGCGAGGACCGCTCGGTCGCCGGCATTCATCCTCGGGTCGCCATCGCTTCACGCTCGACAGTCGTTTCTTGCTGGAGACTGTCCTTGCGATCGAGTCTCGCCACCGGATCGGATGGCCCAAGACCCGCTGCCCTGAGTCTCGAGACTCCACTTTCCGCAGCCGATCGAACCTCCCCCAAGGTTCGGCGTTGCGCTCGGCCTGGTCCCAGGTCGGCCAGCACGCAGCCGTAGCACTCGAGGATCCTGACAACAGTCGAGATCCGTGGATCGACTTTCCCGTTCTCGATCAGAGAGAGCTGCGCCTTGGTGATGCCGGTGGTCCGTGAAACGTCGGCCAACGACATCCTCTTCAAGTGCCGGAGTCGTCTGAGTCTCAAACTGTTGAAATAGGGCATGATGAGGTTATCGTATACAGTAACGGACGTTACTGTATACGATAACCCATGATTGTCACCGCGACCAGGACACCCAACTGCCCTGCGAGACTCGTTGCGGTGTCGTCTGATCGAGTTGCTGCACCCAGATCGAAGAGGTGCCGTTAACAACGCTGGGGTAGGCAAACGCCGCCGAGTCGGGCGACCAGAAGCTCATCGACTGGGCGTACTGGGGAAAGAAGGGCAGCAGATCTCTCGCCACCGGCTCGGAGGGAACAAAGTTTCCGTATTCCCTCATGCCGGTACCAAGTGTCCAGACCAGGGCCACCAGACCGTCACCCGGAGAGGCCGGAGCAAAGATCAGCAGCGACTCGCCATTGGGGCTCCAAAAGAACGCCAGCGCCGGAGCCTCATGGACCACCTCGAACTCTCCGGTCTCGATGTCGACAACCGCCAAACGATTCGACGGAACGGTCTCGATCTCAACGTTCTGGAATGCAATGGCCTCCTCGGTTCTGATCGACTGAACTGCGACTGAAGTGCCTCGAGGGCTGACGACAAAAGCTGTGAACCCATTCACCCGCACCACCTCTTGGCGAGCACCTTCCGGGGACTGGACGACCAGCGCAGCCTCATCGACATGGACGATGCCGTTATCGGTCCACTGGGGAACGTAGTAGTCGGCGCTTGTCGAACCCCCGAGGTGCCGATCACCGTCGGCGGTGATCATCTCGAATCGGTCGGGACCGACGTGGATGACCATTCCGTCCCCGGTCGGATTCCACGAGAAGTAGAAGGGTGTACCGCTGTCCAGGATGGTCGATGTCCCGCTGGCGACATCGACCAACTCGAGATCCAGGCCGGCGGCGCCGTTGTGCAGTGCGCCGATGCTCTCTCCGTCGAAGGCCCAATACAGATAGAAGGGAAGGTCAACCATCGGGACGACCGTGGAGTCATCCTCCTCTACCCCGCGGTAACCAACACCGAAGCCGCCACTGTCGATCTGACCCCAGGCGATGTGCGTCGAGTCCGGTGACCAAATCGGCTGAAAGTAGACGGCGTCATCTCCGGTATCGGCGGTGATCGCCCGTCCATCGGTCCCGTCAGGGTTGATGATCACAACATCACCGTTCCCGTCGAGGATCACCAGCTCGCCGGATCCGACCCCGGGCTCCGTCGGTCGATCGCTGTCTTCGGTGGTGGTGACTGCACTCTGCCCGCTACACGCCGCCAGAGCCAGGGCAAACGCAAGCGGCAGTACTGCACGAAGGGTCATTGCTGCCGAGGGTAAAGGCCGAAACGCCCTATTCCCGAGGGCGCTCAATCGATCAGATTGGACAAACGCTGAAATACCCGGGATCGCGGCAATGCTTCCCTGCACCCCGCGGCGACGGCGCCCGCGAGCGCTTCGGTGTCGACATGGGGGCCGTAGGCGACCACCGGCGGACCGATGGCGACTACATCGGCCGGAGCTATCCCGCTGCTCAGATCGAGCAGGATCAAATCGGCGTTGGTGAGAGCGTCGTCGGTGAGCGAGCGGGCAACAGCGGAGTCGGGCACGGTCCCTTGAACCCGGCTGGCGTCCATCAGGTTCTTGGTGAGAATCACCAGTTTGCTCACGGCGCTACCCGAACGAAGACGTCGCCCACGATCTCATCCCGTGGTCGCCAGATGACTACTCACGATTACCTCGCCGTGGAGCGTCTTGTGAACCGGGCAGCGGTCGGCAATCTCACCGAGACGCTCCTGCTGCTCAGAGCTGAGTGGCCCCGACACCTCAATCTCCCGATCGATGTGGTCGGCGTATCCGGAGTCGGATTCACACTCGGCACAATCCCTTGCGTGCACCTTGTGATGAGTGAGCCGGACGGTCACCGTTTCCAACGGCCACTTCTTTCTGTCTGCATACATTCGCAGCGTCATCGCGGTGCACGATCCGAGCGAGGCCAGCAGGTAGTCGTATGGAGTGGGCCCGGTGTTGGTGCCGCCGACGCTTGCCGGCTCGTCAGCAACCAGCGGAAAGCCGTTGGAGATGATGTCGGTGCGAAAACCATCCTCGATCCGCACCACTGTCACGCTCTCCGGGGCCTCACTGACGAAGTCGGGCTGGGAATGTGCAGCCAGGTCGCCACTGGTGTACCGGTTCGCCCACGAGACAATGACCTCGGCGACATACCGGGCGTCGTCGTCGACGGTGATCAGGTGGTCGGCGCCATCGAGGGAAATGAAGCTCTTCGGATGACGGGCCAGGTCAAGGATCTCCGCCGCATTCTCGATTCCAACCACGTTGTCCGTTGGCGAGTGGATGACCAGAAGCGGCCGACCAAGGGCGGTGATGGCCTCGTCGACCCGGGTTCGTCCGATGTCGTCGATGAGTTGTTGCCGGAACGTGAACATGCGACCTGCCAGGACCACCTGTGCCTCGCCTTCCGTCTCGATCGCGGCCAGGTCGGCGGCGATGTGACGCTCGATGTGCTGGGGTGTCACCGGTGCCGCCAAAGTCACCACCGCCCGAACCGACTCGATCGAGGAGGCGGCAGCCAGGGAGATGGCGCCTCCCAGTGAATGACCTATCAAAAGCTCTGGAGCCCCATGGTTGGCCGCCAGGAACTCTGCGGCAAGGAGAAAGTCCTTGACGCTGGTGGAGAAGTTGGTCTCCGAGAAATCACCTTCGCTATCCCCAAGACCGGTGAAGTCGAACCGAAGCATGGCGATACCGTGATGGGCAAGGGTCTCGGCGATGCGACCGACTGCACTCAGGTTCTTGTGACAGGTAAAGCAGTTGGCGTAGAGGGCATAGGCCAACGGCTCACCCGTGAGCGGAAAATCGATCCTCCCGGCCAATAGCTGGCCGCTTGAACCGGCGAATTTCACTTTTTCGTAACGCATAGGCCCCAGCCTGCCAGATCATCTCAGGCCGCTGCCAATCAAGCATTGGAAGCCTCGACCTGCTGGCTTTGCCCAGCTTCTGCGGATGCGGGTCCAACCACGGATTCCTGGCGATCGGACTCAGCCGCCAGATCGCCCAAATCCAGACGATCCTCTAGTCCCTGATGTATCTGAGGAACAGCGACCGATCACCGGAAACGATTCGATCCAATCTCATGTCGATGGGTGGTTGCAGCGGGTCCCCATGAGCTATTCGTTTCGACTCCCCCAGAGCCAGCATCGGCGACATGGTGATGTTGATCTCGTCGACCATCCCTGCGGCCATGAGGAGGCTGTTGATGGTAGGACCACCTTCGCAGAGGATCACTTTTGCCGCACTGAGATGATCGACAATTCCGTTGCCATCCAGGGTGTCGATCTGGGCGACATCGGCCACCTTGGACAGCGCATCGAGACGGTCCTGGTCGACCGCGTTTCCGGTCAGGATCGTGGGGGGCTCCGCGGGGTCGGAGAAGACCCGGGCATTCGGGTCCAGGCTGAGACCGCGGGTGAGGATCACCATCCTGGGCACCCCTTCCAATCCAGCATGGGCCCGGTGGCGACTCATCTCCTCACTCATCCGGACCGGCCCCACGCTCTCAGAACGGATTGTCTCGGCGCCCATGAGGACGACGTCGGCCACCGACCTCATCGCCAGAAAGAGAGCGCGGTCGTCTGCGTCGTTCAGAGCAGTGGCTCCGCCATCCACCGCGGTGCCACCGTCCACCGACTCGACCATGTTGAACATCACCCACGGTCTGTCCTCTCGCTCTCTCTTCTCGGAGAAGAGCATCTCGAGGATGTCGATCGGATCTCCCGCTGTCTTCAGAGTGCGAAACATGTTGCGAAGCTAGTGTCCTGACCGGTTGTTCCGTTGATGGGAAGCGCATCGAGTTCGATGTCGACGCCGAGATCGTCCAACTCGACGATCGCTCGGTGAAGTGGCACGTGACCGACAGGTTCCAGGACCGCGAGATAAGGATCACCGTGGAGCCACAAGGGAAAGGAAGCCGGATCACCCAGGTGACGCAAGCTTCGTTTCACAAGTCGCCCGGTACCGCCAAATGGGTATATCCGCTGCTCGCCCGACGGACCCTCAAGGACCAGTTCCGCCATCTCGCAGCGCACTTCGAGTAGGACATCTCCCGCCGAGCACTAGTGCCGAGTACATTTCTCGTAGCGAACCGAAGGACACATGACCGCTCCCGACGACACCCGCACTCAATTCCGAACCTGCCCGCTGTGTGAGGCCACGTGTGGCCTGGAGATCACAATCAAGAATGGCGCCGTGCAACGGATTCGGGGTGATCGTGAAGATGTCTTCTCCCAAGGGTTCATCTGCCCCAAAGGCTCCACTCTCAAGCAACTCGAAGCGGACCCTGATCGATTGCGGGCACCCCAGATCCGAACCGACGACGGCTGGCGTGATGCCACTTGGGAGGAGGCGTTCACCCTCATAGGCGAGCGTCTCGCGCCAATCATCGACGAGCACGGGTCCAACGCTGTCGGGGTCTTCATGGGCAACCCCAACATCCACAACCTCTCGGGGATCCTCTACAACCAGGTCTTTCTCCGCGCCTTGCGCACCAAGAACATCTTCTCGGCGGCGACAGTCGACCAGATGCCCAAGCACCTCTCCAGCGGTCTCATGTTCGGGCATCCCGACCTGATCCCGGTGCCGGACATCGACCGCACCGACTATCTGCTCATGCTCGGCGCCGACCCCTATGAGTCCAACGGCAGCCTCGCCACCGCCCCCGACTGGCCGGGCCGCCTCGAAGCCATCAAGGAAAGGGGTGGTCGTGTGGTAGTGGTGGATCCTCGCCGATCGAAGACTGCGGCCAACGCCACCGAACATCTCGTCATCCGGCCCGGCACCGACGCCCTGTTCCTCGCCGCCATCGCTGCAACCCTGGTCGAGGAGAACCTGACTGCTCCTGGCCCCGACTTCTACGAGGGTTTCGACCGGGCGGCTGCCGCGGTTGTTCCGTTCACCCCCGAACGTGTTGCCGCCACCACACGAATCGACGCTGACATCATCCGTCGCATCGCCCGGGAGCTGGCCGCCGCCGGCTCAGCCGTGGTCTACGGTCGGGTCGGAACCTCCACTGTCCGACACGGCACGGTGTCGTCTTGGCTGATAGACCTCATCAACGCTCTCACCGGCAACCTCGACCGGCCAGGCGGCGCAATGTTTGCCGAACCTGCCGGCGGTCGCCCCCGAAAGCCCCGCGGGTTCCAAACCGGACGATGGTCGTCGAGAGTCAGGGACCTGCCTGAGGTTCGCGGAGAGTTGCCTGCAAGCGTGATGGCCGAGGAGATCACCACACCCGGTGAGGGCCAGATCAAGGCGATGGTCGTCGTTGCCGGCAATCCGGTTGCGTCAACTCCCAATGCCGACCGTCTCGACTACGCCCTCAGCCAACTCGATTTCATGGTCTCGATCGACCTCTACCGCAACGAGACCAGCCGTCGTGCCCACGTGATCCTCCCTGCGACGTCTCCATTGCAGAGGGCCCACTACGACCTGGCCTTCACCGGGCTGTCGGTGCGCAACGTCGCCAACTACTCCCCTGCCATTTTTCCAAACGAGGTGGGCATGGAGGAGTGGGAGGCTCTGTGCAGACTCGCCGCGATCGTCGCCGGTCAGGGATCGGACGTCGACGCCGGCGTCGTCGATGACTTCGCCTTCACCACCTATCTCCAGCACATGGTCGACGACAAGTTGTCCCCCATCCATGATCGCGACGCCGGGGAGATCATCACGATGATCGGCGACCGACGCGGTCCGGAGCGTTTCCTCGACCTGATGCTGCGCGCCGGTCCCTACGGCGATCGATTCGGCCAGGTTTCCGACGGTCTCACTCTGACCAAACTGGAGACGGCACCCCACGGCATCGACTTTGGGCCGCTGCAACCGCGTCTTCCCGAGGCATTGTGCACTCCGACCGGCATCGTCGATCTCGCCCCACAACAGATCCTCGATGACCTCCCCAATCTGGAGGCAACGATCGACGCCAAGACCAACGGCGGCTATCTGCTCGTGGGTCGTCGCCATCTGCGGTCGAACAACTCGTGGATGCACAACATCGATGTGCTGGTGAAGGGACGCGACCGGTGCACGCTTCTCATTCATCCCGATGACGCAGCAAGCCTCGAGATCGACAATGGTCAACTCGCAGAGGTGGCGTCGGCGACGGGCAAGGTCGTCGCAACCGCCGAGTTGACCGAGGACATCATGGTTGGCGTGGTCAGCCTGCCCCACGGCTGGGGTCATGACCGAGAGGGCATGGCCACCTCGGTGGCGACGGCGAGGCCAGGCGTCAACTCCAACATCCTCAGCGACGAGAACGACCTCGACCCCCTCTCCGGCAACGCCACCCTCAACGCCATCCCGGTCACTGTCAGCCCCGCCGGCTAGACCGGGCGAGGATGGCGATTTGCTCAGCGCAATACCAACGCAAGAAGAACCAGGTTCTCGTCGTCGTAGTAGTCCCAATAAAGCCGGACATCCTTACTCTGGGTCGCAGCCGAGACGATCCAGGCGCTTCCGATGTCACCTTCGATCCTTCCCTGACGAGCCCAACCCGAGAGGCTGTCGACCAGCAAACGTCTTATCACCGCATCAATGACTCTGGCCTCGGAGTTGGTGACGGCCTGATAACTCGAATAGAACGCCTCTGTTACGACAAAGTCCACTTCTACATCCTGCTCTTCACTACCCAGTTGGGGCCTTTACCCACTCTAGGCAATATGGGCCGGAGTCGGTATACTTTGATGAGAACTCGAAAGGACAAGACGTGACTCAGAAACGCACGATCGTGGATGTTGACGCACGTGGACGCGTGTCGTTGGCCCGCTTTGGCCTGAAAGACACTCAACTGATTGTGGATCCGCTACCGGACGGGGGTTTGGTCTTGCATCAGGCAATAGCCCTAACCCCTGCCGAAGCCGCCCACTATCAAGACACCGAGGCCATTTCAGAGCTAAAGCGTGGGCTCGCAGACGCCCAGTCGGGACGCGTGAAGAGTTTGACACTTCGCTCCGAGCCAACAGCCGCCGCCAAGCGAAGTCAATCCCCATGAGAGTTGCCGCCGTCGACTCGGCCCGGTGACAATGCTGAACCTCCTGCGATTCAGAGAGATCGCCGACTACTCGGCAAATCCCGAGCTGGCGCCCGCCGAACCCATCTCAGGAGCCGAGGCCTTTGAGCTAACCAGGCCGCGATGAAATAGGACTTGCGATAGGGCCGTCCCGCCCGTAATCGAGACCGCCCGACCCCTTCTCGGGACCTTTGGCACTACCCGGTTTGGTGACGATGGGTCACGCTGATCTGAGAAAGGGGCGACCATGGCTCACACACTCTTCACCCTCAACGATGGGCCGTACGGAACGGAGCGCAGCTACAACGGCTTGCGACTCGCGGGCTCGCTTGCCAAGCGTGACGGGGAGGTCGTGAAGATCTTTCTCATCGGTGACGCTGCCAGCTGTGCCCGTGCCGGGCAGAGTGTGCCCAAGGGCTACTACAACATAGAGGTCATGCTCCGATCCCTGATTCGACGTGGAGGCTTGGTAGGTGTCTGTGGCACCTGCATGGATGCACGCGGTCTCGACGAAGATGGGCTGGTGGACGGGTGCCATCGGAGTTCGATGGAGCAGCTCACCGACTGGACACAGGAGGCCGACAACGTCCTCGTCTTCTGATCCGCTACCGAAGAGAACCCATCGGAAGGAAGCACAATGAACGACTCCAGAACAGTGGTAATTCTCGGTGGTGGCGTGGGAGGGGTCGTCACGGCGATGACTCTGCGAAAGCGGCTGCCGAGCCAGCACCGGGTGATCATCGTTGACCGGGAGAGCCGCCACCTCTTCTCACCGTCTCTTCTCTGGTTGATGACCGGTTCACGATCCGAATCCAGTATTACCCGACCGGTTGAGAAGCTGAGCCGAAAGGGTATTGAGGTCATCCAGGAAGAGATCGTCGAGATTCTGCCTGAGACAAAACAGGTTCGTCTCGGCAGCGGCAAGTCATTGGATGCCGACCATCTGGTCGTTTCTCTTGGTGCCGAGCTGGACCCGGACGCAGTTCCGGGACTCGCCGAGGTTGGACACTCTTTCTACACGCTGTCGGGAGCCACGAGTCTGTACGCCGCACTTACCGACTTCGAGGGTGGAAGGATCATCGTTCTGACCGCGGCGCCGGCCTACAAGTGCCCCGCCGCACCGTATGAGGCGGCCATGCTGATCAAGGATTTCTGCGGAAGAAGGGGTGTCGGCGCTGAGACCAAGGTCGACCTGTATGCCGCCGAGCCGGCGCCCATGGGAGTAACCGGACCTGATGTTTCGGCAGCGGTGCGTCAGATGGTCGAAGCCGAGGAGATCGGATACCACGCCGAGCATCAGGTGACCCACGTCGACACCGGAACCAACACTGTCTTCTTCGAGAACGGGGCGAGCGCCGAATTCGACCTCCTCGCTTTCGTTCCACCGCACCGGCCGCCGGACGTTGTGAGCAAGACCGATCTCGTCGACGAAAACGGCTGGGTCACGGTCGATCGGCACACCATGGAAACGGGTCATCCGGGCGTATATGCCATAGGTGATGTAACCCGAATCCCGCTCAAAGTGGGAAAGCCGTTGCCGATGGCGGGTGTGTTCGCCGAACGCCAGGCCAAAGTCGTTGCCCGGAACATTGCCACAGCCATCACAGGTGAAGGAACTTCGACGAGGTTCGACGGCCATGGCGAGTGCTTCATCGAAACCGGCTCGGGCAAGGCAGGTTTTGGCAGCGGCAACTTCTACGCCGAACCATCGCCGCAGATCAATCTTCATCCTCCGAGCCGTCGCTGGCACATTGGCAAAGTGCTGTTCGAGAAGAACTGGCTTCGCCGCTTCTGATTCAGGAGCCGACGGGCCCCTCGACAAACCAGGTGTTCATCATCCCTTTGCCCTTGACCTCGATGGGCTCGCGAGGCACGCATCGAAAATCACCTCGGATCAGCTGATGGGTTGCGGCCGAAATGTGGATCCGTCCCGGCACCCCCTGGGACTCCATGCGAGACGCGGTGTTGACGGTGTCTCCCCAGATGTCATATTGGAATTTGTAGGTGCCGATGACACCCCCGACCACCGATCCTGAACTGATTCCAATCCGAAAATCGGCTTCTTGCCCGTGGATTGTTGGCAACGTCTCGAAATGGGCTTTCATGTCCAAGGCGAGAGTGACGAGAGCTCGGGCGTGACCCTCTTTCTCGAATGGAACTCCGGCCGCAGCCATGTAGCCGTCACCGATTGTGCGGATCTTTTCCACTCCGTGTCTCTGGACCAGAGAGTCGAACTCGGAGTAGACGTCATTGAGCCACGCGACCATCTCCTCGGGTGACAGGCTCTCAGCCAACGGGGTGAAGCCCACGATGTCCGAGAACAGAACGCTCACCGAGTCGAACCTGTCGGCAATGACACCTGAGTCGGCTTTGAGGCGTTCTGCGATCGGCGCAGGGAGGATGTTCAACAGCAGCTTCTCGGATTCGGCGCGCTCGTCATCAAGATCAGTCATCAACGCTCGGAGCAGGTTTGCGTTTTGACCCTGCAATATTTCGAGACTCTGTAGTTTTCCTTCCGTGCGGGCCAGCCTCTTCTTGAGAGCCCGGTTCTCCCTCTCGAGTTCCTCGAGCTTCGCCCTCGGGCCGTCGTCGGTCACGTTCCGAGCAGGACCGTCACGCAGGTCTCGTTGTGGAATCTCGGAGTGGAACCTTCCCCCAATGGCGAGATCTCACCGAACGCATAGAAGCCCGACACCGGTGTCTCCGAACCGAGCCCCTCCCGAATACGCTCCAGTTCGTCACTTGTGCGTGAGCCAAGAAGCAGGTTCCGAACGACACAGGATGCGATCAGGGCTCCCTCAGGTTGAGACTCTTCTGGATACCCCTCCAGAGCTTCGTTGAACGACGAGTCGGTTCCGGCGAGGATCTCGTCGGTCGAAGCCATGGAGATGTGCACCGATGCGCCTTCGGGCACTGATCCGAGGAAGACGGCTGCCCCGTCCTCGTCGTCGTAGTAGACCGGTGCCCTTAGATAATGACGATCTGCTTGCTCGTCGAACACCGCAAGAGGATTGGCTTGTGCCGGCTCGGCGACGCCAAGATACCTTCGGTAGAACTCGGCCACGGGCTCATTGTCGATCTCGTAAACACGATCCCCTTCGGCCTTGGTGACAATTGCTTCCTGGCCCACCCCATTCCATCCGTGGGCGACGCCCATCGAAACCTTCAGGGGCCCGGTCAACAGCAGCACAGGCAACGCGTCGGTGTAGACCTCGCCGTCGTAGAACTGCATACCTCCGACCCATGGCGACGACATCGGATAGTCCGGGACGGCCCCACCGCCAAAGACCGGCACATCCGGACCCAACACCTCCCCGAGGGCATTTGTGACGGACGTCGGATCTACGCCTTCTACGGAAGGGGTAGTGATACAAAACGCAACCTTGGTGCCGGGCTCGACGCCGGCAGCCTCCACTGCTGCCGCAGCGGCGGCGCCAACATCATCGGTGACATTCCGGCCCAGCCCTGCGGAGAACTCCACGACATCAGATGCAAAAAGGGTGAGAGTCGTCGAGCCTTCGGCAAAGTCCAGTGCCGACGACATCGGAGCCAGCGTCGTACATCCGATGAGCTCGATGTCCGGATAGGAGTCTCGGATGAGGCGAACAAGGGTCTCCAGATCGAGATCATGGCTGGCAAGGAGCCACCCTGCCTGAGGCTCCAGGTCGCCAAGCCCCTCGTTGCACCGCTCGATGAGGTCGGCCGCAGCCAGGTCGGCTTCAACCTCCTCAGTGTGGCCAACGGCCATCTTTAGCATCTGACCCAGACCTCCTTCCCGTTCGGCACTGTAATCACCGCGTCGAGATCTGAGTCGGGTGTGGACCTGTCCCATTCGTGGAACTCCCACAATTCCCTACGCTCGTGGTGTGCGGACGGGACTTCTTGCCAGATTGAGCCTTGGCGCCACTCTGCTGCTGGTGAGCGTGGGCGGATTCACCAGAGGCAGCGGCAGTGGTTACGGCTGCGCCGACCGATGGCCTTTGTGTGAGGACGGGCTCCTCGGTGGTCTGCTCCCCCGCTGGGAGTATCACATGGTCATCGAGTGGACCCACCGTTGGCTGGCGGCTCTCGTCGGGATTCTGGCGATCGCCACCGCGGTCAGCGCCTGGCGAAATCTCCGACACCGCTCCGATGTGGTGATCCCCGCAGTTGCTGCCGTGGTCGTGATCGGCATTCAGGCCTGGGTCGGGCGACTCGTGGTCAAGGGTGACCTCGCCTCCGACCTCGTCTCACTTCACCTTGGGATCTCGATGGTCGTTGTGGCCCTGCTGACCGTCGTGGTAGTCGCCACCGGCCTTCCCCAAATCGAACCCGAGCCGTCCAGGCGTCGTCGGGGATGGACGACTCGAGTCGGGGTCGCTGCCGCTGGCTCGTTTCTGCTGATCATCCTGGGATCAGTGGTGCACAACCTCTACTTCCCCGGATGGCCACTGATGGACAACACCCTGGTACCCGACCTGTCCAATACGATGGCCGCCGTCCACTATCTGCATCGGCTGATGGCAGGGGTCCTGCTGGGATATCTCGGCTACCTGATATTCGTGAGCAGCCGGTTCGGAATCTCCGCCGTCGAAAAACGCCTGATGGTGACCGCTGGAACGGTCTATCTGGTCAATGTCGCCCTGGGTGCGGCACACGTCTTCACCATGGTGAGCTCGGCCTTTCTCGTCTCAGCACATCTAGGTCTGGCGGCCGCGGTGTGGTCTCTGCTGGTCGCATCCACAACCTTTTCGATCCTCCTCCAGCGTGTTCCCATAGCCCGCTAGTGCCCCGGGCCTTGTGGAAGGCCTAATCGTGGGACCGCCCCTCTCGGCGGGTGATTCCGTACACGACGACAAGGGCCAAAGCGATTGTCAGAAGGAGGAGAAGGACCTGGGAACCTACCGACTCCTCGCCTGGGACAACGGCCACATCCTCAACGAGCCGAAGCTCGATGAACGAGGCGATGGACTTCTGACCGTTGCGATCACCCGCTTCCCCGTTCCAAACAGCAAATGCAACCGGTGTCGCTTTGCCAACCTCGAAGGAGGTCAACTCCGGGTCAGCCGACTCGAACTCACGGATGAAGAGAACACGCCACTGACCGTTGTTCCAGACACCACTCCCTTCGACATTCTGAACATCAGAAGTCGTAAGAGTGCCAAAGCCCTCGGCCACGAGATCCTCCACCGGAGTGGTTCGGTCTCGCTGCGCAACGATGTTCCCGGCGGCCTCAGCGGTTCGAAACAGGGGGTCGTCCGACTCTTGGTAGGCGTCCGCATACGTGTTGCCCAGCCGATCCTGAATGGTCTCGAATCCCGATTCGATGTCAGCCTGCCAAACCGCTTTCCATTGCCAGATATTCACAGGAAGGCCTGCACCCCCCATCGTGTAAGGAGCATCCACACCACCTATGGGAAACTGCAGCGCAGCTGCATCTGAAAAGAGGTCGCTGCCGGCGACGGACATGTCGGCACCATCGTCATCCCACTCGACCAGGAAGTAGAGACTCTCTCCGTCGTGAAGGGCTCGAGTGGTGATCGAACTGACATTGCCGCCACCGAAAGGGGGAGCAATGTTCTGGGCGGAGAGCGGAACAATCTCCTCGGTGGTCGCCTCCCAGATGTCCGCCCACGGATCGTCATGTGGAATGGGTTCCTCGGTTCGCGACGCATTGAGGGTCAGCGTCTGGGATCTCACGGGAAAGAGGCCCAGAACCCCGACAACCACGGCAAGTGCCACTGCGCCGATGAAGACAGCCCGAACGGCCGTTGGGTTAGCCGGGAGTGGCCACGAAGTCATCCTTCGCTTCTCCTCCCTTTGGTGGCCACTGGATCATCTCTTCAATCGATCCCTCGATGATTGGACAGGTCAGATCGCCAGGTTCGTCGGCGATGAGGACCGGGTCCTCGCGATATCGATCGATCGTCCCGAGTCTCAGATAGATCTCCTCGGCAGCGATGAACGCCAGCAGCAGCCAAGCCGCTCTTTCATACCAGGTCCCCGCGCCGGTAACCACGATGCGTTGACCGATATGTGGGGCCCAACGGGCCAGGTGCTCCCGCATGAAAGTCCGATGCCCGTCACGGCATATCGCGACATGATCGCGCTCACCAAGGCCGCGTGCGTGAGCTTCCTTGAGGGCGAGCAGGTAGCAAAACTCGAGTTCCATCGCCACGTGATCAGACCGATCGTTCTCGGCGTTCACACCAAAGGCTCGATAGAACCCCGCAATGTCGGCCTGATGGTCGACCTGTTGGAAAAGGTGTTTGGCACTGAACGCCGTTTCATGCACCGGGCAGTCCTCTGAGTAACTGAGGGTGAACACACGCTGGTAGGAAGCCTCCAGGGTTGGCTGATCTACGCTTTCGAATGACACAGCCAACATCTGCACTTCCCTGGCAACTGCGGGATTGATCAGATCGCCGGCCACCGGAGCGAACTCGAGCGCCTCGCCCAACTTCTCCACCGTGTCGGCCGTCGGATATGAGTAGGCCAGCGCCAGCAGTCGATAGATCGTTGCCCGTGCCAGGGCCCGTTCCTCGCCGGTTGCTCGCTTCACGCCATCATCACCTCAGATCGAGTTGAGAAACTGGACAGGTCGTTCGAATTGCTCCTCTATCACACTGACCCGAACCAACTCCTCCCCATCTTTTCCGTATCCGACAACTGTGTCGTTGAACACGTCGAGGGGCTCGCCGTTGACGTTGATCTCGAAGACCTTCTCGCCTTTGATCACCTCAAAATCGAACACGATCATCTGGCTGGCTCTGAACAGTTGGAGAACTGCTTGTGCGGTGCGCGATGGCCTCTCGTAGGCAGCCAGGGCCTCGTCCACGCCGGGGCCGAACATCTGTCGCAGGTACGGGCGGGGTACCCAACGCGGCGGGATGTAATAGACGTTGGGTGAGGTGCCGAACTGAGGATAGAGAGGCAGCGCCATCTGCTCCTCACGGACGAGGTAGTAGAGAGGGTTGGTTGGCTCCGGTTCCCAGGCACCGTCCTCTTCGACACGTACCAAGCCCTGGAGACGAATCTGGCCGGGGCAGACGGCCATGCAGCGTGTCTCCATCGGACGTCCTTCTGAGAGTGGATCGCTGCCTTCGACCCTGGGGAAGCAACCAATGCACTTCTCCGAGACGCGAGTGTCCGGTCGATACATCGGCTTCTTGTATGGGCACTGCTCGACACATTTGCGATAGCCGCGGCAGCGCTCCTGGTCGATGAGGACGATTCCGTCCTCGGGACGCTTGTAGATCGCGTTGCGGGGGCAGGCCGAGACGCACGCCGGATAGGTGCAGTGATTGCAGATGCGCTGGAGGTAGAAGAACCACGTCTTGTGCTCGGGAAGAGAGACCCCTTCGCTCAGTGGAGCGGTTGCGGTCGGCGAGTCCTCGTGGATGTTGGGTGATGTCCACTCTTCGTCGGTGGGGATGTAGCCGACCGCCTGCTGACCCGCATTGGCGGCCTCATAAATCGTGGCTCCGTCATAAGTGCCATATGGGGCATCGGCATTCTGGGATCCGGACCAACCCTGTCCCCCCGGGTTTGCCTGTTCGATCAGATCGAGGGTCTTGACATCCCAGTGATGTGGATACCCCCCGTATGGCTTGGTTTCGACGTTGTTCCACCACATGTCCTCCTGACCTCGAGAGAAGGTCCAGGTCGACTTGCAGGCAAGACTGCATGTCTGGCAGGCCAGACAACGATTGATATTGAAGATCGCCGCGAACTGCCACTCGGGTGCTACGGCGTCGAAGCGATACTTCATGTCCCGGCCGAGCTGCCAGTTGTACACCTCAGCCATGCCGGTTCTCCTCGCTCACTTTGGATGGCGTCTCGGGACCGAGCACCTCATCGATTACACCTGCGACGAACTCGGGACCCCGTGTCTGGTAGACGAGATAGGCGGCGATGTAGCTGGGCTTGCGGAACATCTGGCTTATCCGATTACGTGACCAGCCGATACGGGCAAACTCCTCGACGAAAGTCCTCGCCATCGCGGCTGTTCCGTCGTGATCCGGTGTCGAGAGTTCGACCGCAGATGCCACATATGGATCTGATGCTTCGGCGGCCTTGAGGTGACCCGACGAGATCGTTGCCCTTCTCGGCATCGGAACCGGTTGCCAGGTCATGTCAGATACTCCCCTCCGAGATAGCGGAGCATGCGCTCGTCCTCGTTGCCCGGTGACATTCCCGTCGTCGCCGGTTCCCAAACTCCGGAGCCACCGAGGCCTCCGTCCTCCGCCTTGGAGATTCGCACCAGCGTTTCCTTCGGAACGGTGTTGATGGCGTGGTTGTCGGCCTCTCCCCCGAACATGAAGTTGAAGCCGATCTTCGATTTGTGAAAGAGGGTGTCGGTCTGATGCATCGGCATGGCCCAGTCGCGGGTGACGCTCTGGTGGGACCCATATCGATAGCTCGACTGATAACCGGTGTCTTCAGACACTGCACGGCCGTCGGGCCGGGTTTCGTGGGCCTTGACGGTCTTTTGGGTTGCCAGCCAGTACCCGTGCTTGGCCATCAGAACGTTGTCGGGGTACGCCGGGTTGAACTTCACCCTCAGCATCAACCTCGCCACCTTGTGGAAGGGGTCGCTGGTGTCGTCTGGGTCGTAGCCGGGGTAGGGACGATCCAAAGGGTTGGCGTCAATCCACGCGTAGTCCCCGTCGGCTAGTCCCAGGTCTCTCGCGGCGTCGGGGTTTATGTGGACCTCGCGATCGCCGACATGGGCATATCTGGTGTCGCGGCGGTGGGGATCGGCGAAGTTGGAGCCCCAAAGCACCTCCCAGTCGGTGACCGCCCACCCCGAGTGGGTGGTGTGACGGGTTTTGGGAGTCAGGAAATAGAACTTGTATCCGTCTTCCCACAAGGGGTTGGTGGTGTTCTTCACCTCGGACCATGGCAGTCGGATGTTGCGAACAGTGCGCATCTCCGGGTCCATCTCGTCGGGGGCAATCCCATAGTCCTCAGGACGGATCAGGGTGTTGGTTGAAACAATGACGTTGGGGAGATACGGCGTCGCCTCTGGGCCCTCACGGTGAACTATGAAATTCTCCCCGTATTCGATGGCTTCGGGGATGTCGACGTAGGCGTTCATCCGACCGGTGTCGGTCCAGAACGGTAGGTTGTCGTTCATCTGCTCCCAGAAGGGGATCCGGGGATAGGTCCGGAACATCATCAGGGCGGCACCGGGTTCGCCGTATTTGCCGGCTCGGATGTCGTCGACCTGATAGCCGCGGGTGGTTGCCGAACCGTCGAGCAGACGTTGCATGTAGATCTCTGCATTGTCTTCGAGGACGTATTTCCAGTAGTCGGCGAACCGCTGATCATCGAGGTTCTCTCCGAGTCGTTCCGCGACTTTGGCCATGATCATCACGTCGTCCACCGAGTCGAACAGCGGATCGATTCCGTCGCGGCCCCAGATCTGAAGGAAAGGATTGGAACAGGACGCGGTCACTTCCGAAGTCTGAAACTCGACCCATGAGTTGGCTGGAAGCACGAAGTCGGAAAGTTCACAAGACGAGGTCATTTCGATGTCCTGAGTGACGATCATGTCGACGTGGGGGTTGACGTCTCGGATCACCATGTATGCGTGTTTGGCGTTGTTGATCAGGTTGACGTTGGTAGTCCAAATGACCTTTGTCGGTGTGGGCATATGGGTGTCGCCGGTGAAGTTCTTGCGGCCGAACTTAGGTGTCTCCACGATCAGGGCCCTGTCACCATGATCCCAATATGCGGGTTCCTCATCCTTGGCGTAGTTGCGAACCACGACGTCTTTGCCGTCAACATTGGGACCGAGAGTCGGGTTGAAGGGATCCTCGGCAACCCACCCCTTGAAACCAGGCCCGGACCACTTCGTCGACTGAAACAGGGCCGCCTTGTAGTTTCCCGCCCATGTGTGGCTTCCCGCACCGGGTTGCCCGATGTTGCCCGTCAACATGAGCGGCAGGTAGGTGGCCCTGTTGTGCAACGTCGCGTGGAACCAGTGGTTGATGCCCTCGCCCGTGTGAATCGAGACCGGTTTGATGGTCGCGATGTCGTTGGCGAGGCGTTCGATCAGGTGGGGTGGTGTGCCGGTGATCTCTGAGGTCGTAGCCAGGTCATAGTCTTGGAGGTGATCGCGGTAGGCCTCCCAAACCGTCAACACCTCGACTTCAGTCCCATCAACGAGACGAACGGTCCCTCTGTGATCGAGTGCCGGATCGATGCCGGCCTCGATCATCCGCTCTCCAAGCTCATCGCGTGTGATGGCTGCCAGACCGGCCCGCGCTTCGTCATAGACGACCTGGTCGAACCCGATTTGCTCGTATTGATCTGCGGTGAGGCTCTGCTCAGCGAAGCTCGGCCCGTCTGGTTCCAGTCCGGGTGAGTAGCCGGCGAAGACATCTTTGGCCCGAAGACGTTCCAGATTGTCGGTGCGGATCAGGTACGGAAAGTCGGTGTATGCCTTGACAAAGTCGACGTCGTAGAGATCTTGATCCATCAGGATCTTGGTGATGGTGAGAAAGATCGCCGTGTCGGAGAGGCCGGGTCGGACCGGGAGCCAATAGTCCGACTTCGAGGCGGGAGGGCTGTATTCGGGGGCGATTGTGACGATCTTCCCGCCCTGTTCGATGATGTTGGAGAACCAGTGCGACTCGGGCATCTTGTTCTCCACCAGGTTCTTGCCGACCTGAATAGTCAGCTTGGAGTTCGCCAGATCGTTGAAATCGGGCTCCGATGTCTGCAAACCGTGAACAAAGGGATGGCCCGGGGCCTGGTCACCATGCCACGTGTAGTTCGACCAGTTGCGACCGGCTTTTGCCTCGTCGGGGTCTACATCGCGAACGTGGGTATCTACCAGGGCGAGGGTGTTCGACATCCGGTACATGCCGTATTTGCCGATGACACCCAACAGACCCATGCCACCACGGAGTTTCATCGTCCGGGTCCCGGCTCCGCCCATCGCCTCGACCATCTCCGGCTGATAACCCTCGTCAACGAGACGCCGAGCGCCCTGGTCACCCGAGTACGCCTCGGCCACGGTCACCAGACCTCTTGCGATGTAGTCATAGGCCTCATCCCAGGTGACTCTCGTGAACGTGTCCGTGCCTCGACTTGTGAAGAGATAGGACTCCCGGTTCTCTGCTGTCAGCTCCGGGAAACCGTCGTCGGCCCACCGTTTCCAGCCGGCGCGGACCATCGGAAACCTGAGCCGATAAGGCCCGTAAACCCGCCGATGGAAGGTCTGGCCCTTCTTGCACCCCCGAGGGTGCCATTTGACCGAAGACGTGTTCCCAAGCTGGTCCGCGTAACGGCCGACGTCATAGTTCGGTTCGATTCGTTGGATTACACCGTTGCGGTTGAACGCCCGGAGACGGCAGGCGTGGGTGTCATTTGGCGAGCAGATGAAGGTGAAGCTCGAGTCATACGCGTATTGGTCGCGGTAGACCACCTCCCAGTCCCTGAAGGGATAGCTATCGAGCGGATTGTCTGCCGCTCGAATCGCCTGGAAATTGTGGAGGAGCGGATAGGTGGCGACGCCTACCGTCGCTGTGGCCCCCATGATGAGGAACTCCCGCCGCGAAACGCCCTTCATTGCCACGACAGTTCTCCTCTCGTTGGTGACCACGCGCTCAATGTGACGAGGGCCAGAAGGGCAGTGAGACTGTGATGGACGAGAGTCGGTTCTATTCCGGCCACCAGAAGCAGGATGAGGGCTGCCGCGAGATGGCGAGTGGCCCGATCGACAACCCAGCCCACGAACAGATACCCGGCGGCGGCTGCGGCGGCGACATACAAGAGTGTGGGGAGCCATAACATCGCACCTGTGGCCCATAATGCAACCAAGGGCATGTACTCCGAGGCCAGCGACGCTAAGGCCAATCCGGCACCAGCTGCCAAACCGAGAAGAGAGGCCCGTCCGCGATGAGACGAACGAGACACCGCCAAAGCCAGGAGAACGATGGCCAGCACGAGAGCCGCTTCCCCTAGGGCACGGCTGGTGAGGATGGCGCCGTTGCCCAAGCCGCTGACCGACCATTGTCCGGTCATTACAGCCAATGTCACCGCCCAGAGAGCTCCAGAATACAGAGGCGAAGCGTTGCGGACCCCGATTGCCAGAGCAGCTACCGCAGCCACCATCACCGAAATGTGTACGACGAGGAGCGTGGTTCCGCCGACCACCCCGGCCACAACAGTGGCAATCACCGCAACGAATGCAGCAACGGCGAACATCTGGTGTCGATCCCAGGCGTAGCCAGACCATGCCGAGACAGCCAAAAGCACAAGGACGGCGGTAACGGAGACGGCAAGGGTGCCGATCCACGCAACAGCGCTGGTGACGATCGCCGCCGACGCACCGAGAGCCCCAGCCATGGCGGGAACAGACACCCGGTCAATGAGAACCTCGACCAGGCCGGTCGCCGCCGCCGCGGATGTGAGGGCAGCTGCCAATCGAAGGAGTGCTGTCGGTCTGGCCCTGTCATTGCCACGAACCAGGACGCTCGAATGCAACTCAACGATCGACCAGTTGGCGACATTCATTTCACACCCCAGAATTGTTTAGTTACTTCCTAAACGTTGACGACCCTTATACAGTGATAGAGATGGCGATGTCAAGTGACAAACAGATCGTTGAGCAGAGGGGCACAGGTTTGGGTTCGTGCAGGTAACACTCGGGCGAAAAGGGGACTACTCCGTGCGAGCGGTGCTGAACGTGGCAAGACACTCCGACTCAGGGCGAAGAAAGGCTCGGGAGATTGCAGCTGAGATGGAGATCCCCGAGCCATACGTGGCTCAAGTACTCGCCGATCTGGTCCGGCACCGACTACTCAAAGCTATGGCCGGCCCGACCGGTGGATACAGCCTTTCGCGTCCCCCCTCCGAAATCACCCTCCTCGAGGTGACTGAAGCGGCTGAGGGGCCGACCACTTTGGAGAGTTGTGTTCTCCGCGGTGGGCCATGCGATTGGATCACTGTCTGCCCGGTGCACGAGACATGGTGGCGAGCGCAGACTGCGCTGCGGGATAACCTCGCCGCCACCACCTTCGCCGACATGGTTGCAATCGACAGGGCCATGGAAGATGGGACTTATCAACTGCCTCCGGAGGTGCCGATTCATACCGCCGAAACCAAACGTGGCGGAATACGAACCAGCGAGACATGAGCAGGCTTCAACCCGCGGGGACGGACATGTCGGTAACTCGGCGGTGAGTACCCGCCGATACCAGGCTCAGACTTCTACTCGGATTCTCGGACCCGCCATCTGATCGCTATCACCGAGGCGACTCCCGTCCAGATGACGGCCATCAGGATTCCAAAAGAGATGGCCATGAGCAGCAGAAAACGCATGACGCCTCCTTGGTCAGCCGGATACACGGCCGAGATGAAGCCCAGACTTACGACGCCCACGGCGGCGATGCTGAAACTCAGAAATCCGAGTGCCCGAACTGGTGAAAAGTCGTTCTCCATGAACCGAACATCGGTCCCGGTGGCTGCGAGATTGGGTGTCATAGAGAAGATACTCGAAAGGACTAGCGCGATCATCACATTCCGTAGTAGTCTGCTACGAGCGGTGGTGGAATTGGGTGGCTCAACGGACTATTGGAGATCCAATGAGAACCCGAAAGCGGTCGGAGCGTGGTGCGAATCTCGTGGAGTTCGCCATGGTCGCCCCTTTCTTGATACTTCTTCTGGTTGGTGTCGTGGAGTTCAGCTGGACCCTGGCAACCAATCTCGACGTCAAACAAGGTGCCCGGGAGGGAGCGCGTCTCACCGCGGTCAATTTCCCCGACACCGGTAACACCGACCTCGCTGCGGAGATATGCAGCAGGATGGATCTGATCGGCTCGAACCCTCAGACAACGATCACCTGGGAGTCCGACGATGGCTCCCCCGACGTAGGGGACGGTGTCACCGTCACTGTGAGCACTCCACACCAAACGCTCACCGGGATCCTCGACCCCTTCTTCTCCGGTCTCTCAACCCTGGAGTCGAGCGTCGAGATAAGAATCGAGAAACCTGCTGGCTGGACTGACGGGTGGGAACCCTGTCCATGAAGCAGGCACCGACTCGGCTCGATGCTGGATCGGATCGTGGGGCCACCGCACTTCTGGTCGCCCTGGCAATGGTGGTTCTCATGGGCTTTGCCGCAGTAGCTGTCGACTCGGGTCTCGGTTTCGACGAGCGAAGACAACAGCAGTCCGCTGCCGATGTCGGAGCTCTGGCAGCGATCCAGTTCGCCCGCACAGGGCTGGCAACCACCCACCCGGACTGTGTCGGCAAGACCGGTGGCGATCTCGCCGCCTGTAGGGGCGCTGAGGAAGTCCTCGACGTGGTCGAAGGGACTCTCCCCGGCCGATACTCCGACGCCGACTGGGATGGGTGTGGCGACGCTTCGAAGCCGGCGGAGTATGTCCAGGAGTCCTTCATCAGCGACTGCATCACATTCACCAAAAACTTCCAACAGGTCCGGGTGGTGCTCCCCGGTAGCGAAGTCGACACTGCGTTCGCCGGGGTTATCGGAGTCGATTCTCTCAGCGTCGGAGCGTTCGCCGAAGCGGGGCTGGACCTCGACATCGTCGGAGGTGTGCTGCCTTTCGCGATCGGACCGAGCGGTGCCGGCGCCGACCAGGCCTGCTTCGCTGCGCAGTCCACGACAAACCTCGACATCGAACCCTGCACCGCGTCGTCTGAAGGCAACTTCGGCAAGCTCAACCTCTACCTATACGGCAACGGGACCTATGGCACGCCGGAGCTCTGTTCCGGTGCCAACTCATCGAGAATGGCGTCGAACATCATCACCGGGTCCGACCACCCCCTGGAGCTGGTGACCACAACCCCGGGCTCGGTCAACGACAACACCAATTGTGCCGTCATCACAAACCCGGTCGACCAGGTCGAAACATGGACAGGTAACGCGTCGGGAGCGATGGGCACCGGCCTCTTCGACGGAATCGCCACCCCCGACCTCGAAGGCCGGCTCTTGTGCAAGGGTGGCCTGAGCTCCGACACGAGTCGTGAGGACTACCCACTCGGAACGTATGTCTCCACCCGATGCGAACAGGTCAACGACCGGCACGCCGAGGCGCTCGACCACTCTCCGCTCTGGGATTACATCGATACGGGAGCAACATCAGAGGTCTCCGGTGGCACCTGTGCCCCAGGTGGAGGAGCAATAACCAATCGTCAGGAAATGCAGAATTGCCTTCAGGCTTGGAAGAATTACGGCCCGTCACACACCCGCTCATTGTTCACCACCGACTTAGCCGCTTCACCGAGATTCGGAGCCATCCCCCGCCTCGATACAGACCCCGGCAACGGATTCTCGGCATACGGCATCACCGCTTTCCTGCCTGTCTATCTCGAGACCATCTATCTCAAATGCAACGCCAACACCTGCGACATCGTGCACAGCCCCGGAGAAGACTCACTAGGCCCATGCCCATCACCGCTCACTCCGACGGATTCTTCCTGCGGATGGCCGGACAACGGCAACAAATCGATCGCAGCCATCACCGCCTTCATTCTGACCCTCGACATGCTCCCAGACGAGATCGCCGACAGGTTCCCCTTTGTCGACGGAACCATCAGCTACAACCTCCACCGCTGAATCGACCCAACCCCCTGAGCTATGGTCGTCCGATGCCGTATTCGTGGATCAGGTTTCTCCATATTGCAGCGGGGTTCGGCTTTGTAGGTGTCCACGGCGCGTCCATCGTCGTGTTGTACGCCATTCGCAACGAGAGCGATCGCGGGCGAATCGAAAGCCTCCTGGGATTCTCCGCCAAGACCGTCATCGCAATGTACCTGTCACTGGCTCTGGTAGTCGGGACCGGCTTCTGGCTCGGATTTGTCGTGCCCGGCTTCTTCAGCCAACCGTGGTACTGGCTGTCACTCGCCGTACTCACCCTCACTACCGTCTTGATGTGGTTCGTCGCCAGGCCGTTTGGCAAACGAATCCTGGCCGCGTGTGAGATTCGCCCCTCCGGTGTGCCTCGGGTCTCCGATGAGGAGCTGGGTCAGATTCTGCGCTCACAGCGAACCAACGTGATCACCTTGATCGGAGTTGGTGGGCTGGGTGCCCTCCTCTATCTGATGATCTTCAAACCGGTTTTCTAGGAGACTGGTCGGAGGGGTTTGGTCGCGGGACCGCTCAACGGCTCGCCCAGCGGGCTGAATCGGGAACCATGGCAGGGACAGTCGAACGTCTTCTCTCCAGGGTCCCAGCCCACAATGCAGCCGAGATGAGGGCAGCGCGCTGACATGAGGTGAAGTTCGCCGTTGTCATCGACAAAAGCCGCCATCTGCTCCCCGTGACGTTCGATGACTCCCCCCTCGCCCGGCTCCAGCTCCGACTCGAGTTGACGGACCGTCCGGCACAGAAGGAGGTCGCAACGGGCCCCTTTTAGAACTCCACCGGGTACCGATGTCCCGAGCAGCATCCTCGTTCTGGTCATGCCCTTGTTCCCGACGACGACGAGATCGGAGTCGATGGCCTCGGCCGTCTCGAGTATGCGATCCACAGGGCTTCCCTGAAGGAGCCATGACTTGGTGACAACCCCGGTGCCAAAGATGCCGACCGTGTCCGAGACGATGAGTTCGCCGGTTTCGGGATGTCCGACAAACACAAGATCCACCGAAGCCCCTAGGGCAAGGGCGAGAGCATATCCACGCTTGGCCGCCCGATCGGCGGTCGCCGAGCCGTCGGTGGCGATCAGAATTCGTCGATAGGTTGGCTGGCGATCCGCCCCCAGAGCGGAAACCAGAAGGACGTCACAGGGGGCGTGGTACGACACCTGATGTGGCACCTTGCCGACCTGATCGCCGCCTCGTCCGACGATGATCAAGCCTGCCTCAACGTCTTCGGCAAGAAGAGCGATCTTCGATGCGGGATGTCCCGTTACCAGATCCGACCTGACTTGGTGGCCGGGGACACCGGACTCCTCGATCCGGCCGAGGGCATCAGCCACCACCCTGTCGGACAGGTCTCCCTTTGGTCCGACATGGATGACGGCTACCTCGGAAGAAGCCGCCTCGGCGACCATCGCCGCGACCAGGTAGGTCTCTTCGGTCGTTGAAGCGTTCACGCCGACAACGATCTGTCTCGCAATTCCCGGCGCCGATGACTGAAGCTCTATCTCCACCGGAACACTCGCGACTTGGTCCTCGACCGGGGCCTTTGCCTCAAATCCGATCTCGGCGTGGGTGCCGTCGCACAGCGGTTTGTTGGCTGACTGACCGCATCGGCACAGGGTGACCCGATTGCGGGTCTCCATGACGACACCATCACTGCGAGAGATCGTCACTCCACCGGTCACCCAAAGCGGTCCATCCTCGACCGGGGAAACAGCCACGGGTAAATCGGGCTCGATGGTCTCGCCGTCGATCTCGTAGACGAGTGCCCCGGAAGGACAGTGCTCGATCATCCCGATGATCTGACCTCGCATGGTGGCGTCACCGGATTCGGGCAGCATCTGGTACCAGTCGGTGGTCTTGTTGGCACAGAAGCTGGCGTGTTCACATATGCGTCCGACTCGATGGACGGTCAAGCCCGGGCTGTCGTAAGTTTTGGACTGCTTCGAGAAGGAATCGGTGGAGGCAGTTTCGGTGCCATCGAAGTCAGCGGTCAGATGACTGCCGTCGCAGAACGGCTTGTTCGAAGACTGACCGCATCGGCACAGGAAGGTGCGTGAGCGTGTGGGAAGAACGCCGGCAGTCGCCCAGGTGAGCGGCTCATCCTGACTGGAGAGCACCATGCGCTTCGGCGTGATGGCCAGATCCCCGGTCACTTCGTAGGGGCCGTTCGGCGTGACCGCGATCTCGGGTCGAGTCGTATCCAAGAGTCCTCCTGGCGGGGACCCTAACCCGGTCCGGCGACGATCGGCCTCGAGACCTTTTGGATACGGTCGCGCTCCGCCGGAGGTGAGGTGGCCACGGCCAACCTCGAGCCGATAAGGGACCAAGGACCCTTGCCGGCTGCTCTCATCTTCGTTCAATGGATCATGTGACAGCAACCAAGAAGACCGCAGTGCCAAAACTCGATCTGCGTAGGCAGTACAAGGAGCTCTACCAACCCTCGGCCAAGGACGTAGTGGTCGTCGATGTTCCGGAGTTGCAGTTCATCGCCCTTGATGGCGGCATCGAAGCAGGGGTGGGACCGGCCGATTCCGATTCGTTCCAGGAGGCCATGGGGGCCTTGTATGGGGTGGCCTACGGTTTGAAATTCATGTCAAAGCTGCGCGAGAAGGACCCCATCGATTTCACTGTGATGGCGATGGAAGGCCTCTGGGCGGCCGAATCGGGCAATTTCGAGTTCGGGAAGGTGGAGCCGTGGCTCTACACCCTGATGATGATGCAGCCTGAGCACATCACCCAAGACATGTTTGAGCGGGTGGTATCGGAGGCAAATGCCAAACAACCCAATTCGGCACTGGGGTTGCTCCGCCTGGGTAGATGGCGGGAGGGCCCATCGATTCAGATCATGCATATCGGTCCCTACTCGGAGGAGCCGGGCACAATCGAGAAGATGGATGCCTTCGCCGAGAAACATGACTATCGGCTTCATGGCCGTCACCACGAGATCTACTTGGGAGACCCGAGACGGGCCAAACCGGAGAACCTGAAAACGATCCTCCGCCATCCGATCGTTGCCGAATAGGTCGGGAACAAGGGTCAGACAGGCAGCTACTCCACGCCTTCGACGTCGATCACCTCGTCGTGCCGACTCCCGGCCGACCCAACACCGTCTTGCCAGTCATCCCGCACCGTCTCACCGCTGACGCCCAAGACCGTGATACGTGCCAGCAGCCGTTTCGAGATGATCCGGTAGACCACGTCGCGCACCGCCGGGATCAGCAGTAGGAATCCGATCACGTCGGTGATGAAGCCTGGCGAGATCAAGAAGGCGCCGGAAACGAGGATGGCAGCACCGTCGCTGAGCTCGCGTCCGGGAATCTGGCCTTGACTCAGCTTTCGCTGTATCCGACCGAGAACCGAGAGACCGGCACGCCGAACCAGAAACGATCCGACCAACGCAGTGAGAAAAGCGAGTCCAAGCGCCCAGCCCAGCCCGATCCTCGATTCGACCCAAAAGAACGTCGCCATCTCGGCAACGGCGATGAAGGCGAAAGCCGCTAAGAACCGCATGAGCCCAAACGGTACAGGCATCGGAGCACCAATCGAGCGGGCGGTGGGGCAGATGTGTTGCCAAGTGCGATACTCATCGTGCACTCGAACAAACCGAAGACTGAAGATGGACAACGGCAATGCAGCAGCACAAGTCTCAGGTATTGGAGGTTTCTTCTTCAGATCCAAGGATCCAGGGGCGCTTGCAACGTGGTACGAACAGCATTTCGGAATCTCCAAGGTCTCTGATGGCCCGCCGTGGAGCCAGGCGGCAGGACCGACCGTGTTCTCTCCGTTCCCGGCGGACACCGAATACTTCGGTCGCATGGAGCAATCGTTCATGTTGAACTTCAGGGTCTCAGACCTCGACGCAGCTCTGAAGGCACTTGAGGGTGCCGGTGTGCGGATTGACCAGTCCAGGGAAGATCTCGAATATGGTCGTTTCGCCTGGGTCTACGATCCGGATGACAACAAGATCGAGCTTTGGGAGCCACCTCGATAGCGCAATCACACGAGCTCGCGGGCAACTCTCCATAGCGAATTGGCGTGTCAACCGAGCTCGAAACTGGTTAGCCCAGAATGCCCGTTCGGGGACGGGCCAGCACCCCGTTGGTGAGGCGTAGCGCGGCGACTGTCTCCTCTTCGAGGATACGCACGGCCGTCGGACTGACCCGCTCGCACACCCAGCCCCAATGCATGGCCACCTGGTCCCCGGGGCCGAGTCTCCGGGCAAACCCCAGGCCTTCCCTGGCCCAAACCACCCTCTCCACATGCAACGGCCCAAGCGATAGCCGCTCACCGTCGAACACCAGCGGCCGCGACTCGACCACAGCCACGTCACCTTCGACCTCGACAACGGTTCCCCATCTGATCCTGCATTGGTCGAGAACCCGGAGCGGCTCTTTCGTGCTGGCGGTGCGCATCAGTCCGACCCAGGGGTAGACACAGAAAACGTGAAAGGAATGGCTCGGCTTCGCTCCCGCTGCCACGGCATCGCTCACCACATCCCAGGACATACCTGCCCGACCCCGAAAACGTTCTTCCATCGAGTGGCCGAACGCCGAGATGTCGACCCGATCGAGAAGTCGATTCCCGATCCAATAGGCCTCCACCACCTCGTTGTCGAGGGGATCCTTCCCGGCGGCATGGGCGATGAGTTCCAGATACGGCCAAGCGCCGTCGAAGTCGCGGGCCAGGGCCCTCGAACCGCCGTCGACGACGCCTTCGGTCCCGTATTCGAACAGGGCAGCATGATCGTCAGGCCCGCAATATCCGAGGGCGTTTGGTGGGTAGGCGTACCGGATGAAACGCACCCCGCCTGGTGTCATCAGGGCAGTGTTCTGGCCCGCCGGGACCGGGTCATCCCGATGCCGAGGATGGTGGCGGCTCCGATAGTGACCAGGATCAGTCCTCGACCTTGGGATGCCAGATCGACACCCTGAATGCCGGACCGAAGTGCCGCCGTGATCACGGCGCCGAACACCAGCACCGCGGTGACGTCGATCGCCGGGGCACGGGCGAGCCCGCTGTACCAGGTGCCCACATATCCGGTCAGGAGCACTCCGGTGAACAGTGCCCATCCCCACTGGCTCCAACCGAGGGCTGCCAATCCGGCGAAGGCGCCACTCACCACGCCGTAGAAGACCAAGACAATGAGTCCCAAGCCCATTCGGGCTCCTCCCACCGTGAGCGGGGACAGAGTGCCCAGCAGGCGCTTGGCGACGACCACCTCCACAGACCAAAAGATTGTGGCGCCGAGGATCATCAGTTCGCCGGTCCCAAGCCCCAGATTGGTGATACCACCGGCCAGCCAAAGCTGACCCGACACCAGTAGACCCAGAGCTGCAACATGAGGCCAGCTGAGTCGCTCCTTGAGGATCGGGACCGCCAGTATGACCACCCAGATGAGCAGGCTCTTGTGTATGAGGGCGGCCTGTGTTGAGGTGGCACGTGCCAGACCCTCGAAGAACAACAAGAAGGGGACACTGCCCCCGATCAGGCCAACCGCGGCCAGACCCAGCCACTGTGACTTGGTCTGGGGTCGGGTGAATCCATCCTCGGATTGTCTCCGTGACATCACGAAGAGCAGTCCGCCGAGCAACAGGGCAGCCACGATGTTCTTGGCGGTGGTGTAGGTGGCGGTGGAAGCTCCTGCTTCCTTCCAGGCAGAGACTCCGTAGCTGTTGAAGAAGATGGCGAACCCGCTGATGATCGCGGTGAGTAGGGCCATCCCGACACCCCAGCGACGGGTGTGTGGAATCACCGAAGGGCGTGTCTTCATGTTGTTTCCTTCCTTATCTCTGATTCCGCCTCGGAACGGAGAGCGTGGGCGGCGGACGCCCGCTCCTTGCTGACAACTTCAATGGCAAAACCGAGATGGATGAGCACGGTGTCACCGACCGATGCCTCCGGGGTGTACATGAGGCACACCGACCGGTCTTCGACAGAGGCCATGGCAAGACCGCCCTCGTCCCAGGTCCTGGCGATCACACCGAGCGAACCGAGACACATCAGACCAGCTCCCCGACGAGCCACTCGCCCAGGGCGATCTCGGGAGCGTGGTCGATGATCAGCCCGTTGCCGCCACAGGTGGGGCAGACGGTCAGCTTGCTCCCCTCGTACTCGCCGCCGCAGTCGAGACATTGCAGACCGTGATTTCGAGTCACGCAGGCGAGAGTCGCTCCCGCCACGGCCGTGCCGGCGGTGGCCGAGCGCCATGTCTGCTCAACAACCGCGGAGTCCGTTCCCGGGCCCAACGCAAGCGTGACCTGACTCACTTGACGTCCGTCCGCCAGAGAGGCCAGCTCGATGACCGTCTTCGAGACGAGAGCCCGTTCATGCATTAGCCGGCTCCTTGACGCCCCAGGAGGCCAGGATCTCCAGGGCGGCTTCCACCATCGCCTCCAAACCCTCGGTTGCCACCCCGGTCAACCCGTACCCGGTGTCGACCGAAGCGGGAACCATCCCCACTGCGGCGACAGTCTCGGGTGTCGAGCCGACCAGGTCGGCCGCCGCCAGGACTTCGTTGACACCTAGTTGATGGGCGGAGTAGAGAAGACGGGCTTCCCGTCGCAATTCGGCGCCGGCGTAGACGACGATCTCTCCTGGCTCCAGATCCTCAGACAGAACGGCGTCGAGCACCAGAAGCGCCTGGCGGCCTTCGATAGTGGGGAGCAAGGACAGGCCAAGCGTTCCTCCGTCGACAACGTCTACGCCGGGAAGATTCCGCTCTTCCAGCCGGCGGGCTGCAACGACACCCACTCCCTCGTCGGAGAAGAGCTCGTTGCCCAGGCCAAGGACCAGAATCTGACCGCTCACAACAGATCCTTCTCGACCTGCTTGCGACCGCTGAAGATCGAAGAGATCAGACCGTTCTTCTCTTCGGTGTCGACGAGGAGGGTCGAATAGACGTGGTGGATCACAAAGCCCCAGATCAGCCACATGATGATGTGGTGAGTCAGTCTGACGGCTGGTATCGAACCAAGGCTGAACACCCAGTTGGTGAGGTCGGAGAGTATCCCTCCCGGGTTGTCGAGTCCCCTCAGCGCCAGACCGAGAACGATCTGGACGAGGAGCATCACGTACAGCACCGTGTAGGTGAGTCCCGCCAGCGGGTTATGCCCGATCTCACGGGGAGGATCACGTCTCAGGAACACGTAGTACTTGAAGGCCTCACGCCCGCCCTCGCGTCTTTCTCTTGCCACCGGGATGAATTGATCCCAACGGGCGAAACGGTTGCCGGTGAAGGCCCAAATGATTCTGGCCAACACGGCGGCGATGAAGATCCAGGCGGCAATGTTATGAATAGACAATGCCCAACCCATCACGAACCCGGGGTCGCTGCCGGTGGTGAGGAACGGGTTGCCTATGTAGAGCCCGGTCACCGAGAGGACGATCACCGAGAAGAAGATCATCCAGTGGGTGATCCGGACCGGTAGCTCCCAGACCCGGACGGTGAGCTTCGGTGTCGCCGACTCGACGATCCCTTCGTTCTGTTGCGCCTCGGGCGCGCTCATGTCACCGAGACCTCGACAATCGGATTGCCGTCCTTGTCGAGGATGTGGGCTGCGCAGGCCATGCACGGATCAAACGAGTGAACGGTTCGCAGGATCTCGAGCGGCTGGGTCGGGTCGGCTATCGGTGTCCCGAGAAGTGCCGACTCATAGGCGCCACTTGTCCCATTGCCGTCTCTCGGCCCAGCGTTCCAGGTCGAGGGCACAACGATCTGATAGTGATCGATGGCTCCGTCGGCAATCGTCACCCAATGCGACAGAGCGCCGCGTGGGGCCTCGTGCATTCCAAAGCCCGACGCCGTGTCCGGCCATGAGCTCGGTTCCCACAGCTCCCCATTGTGGATGGCAATGTCACCTCCGCTGATGTTGGCCGCTAACTGATCGAGGACCGTGAGCGAGTGTTCCGCCAACACTTGGGCCTCGATTGCCCGGGCAGCGGTGCGCCCCAGGGTGGAGAACAGCGCCTCGGCACCGACTCCCAGAGTCCCAAGAACGAAGTCGACCAGTTCCTTGACCCGGGTGTGGCCCGATCCATATGCGACCAGCATTCGGGCCAGTGGGCCCACCTCGACCGGGAGGTCGTCATACCGCGGAGACTTCAGCCAGCTGTATTTGTTGTCGGTGTCGAGGAACTCATAGGGAGGCTCGGGGCCGGTGTAGTTGGGGGAGGTCTCTCCCTCGAAGGGCGGAAGCGGCACCTCATCGCCCTCCTCGTAGTTGAACCAGGAGTGGGCCACATACTCGGTGATCTTGGTTGGGTCGAGAGGAACCACCGTCGATAGATCGTTGTTGAGAATGAGACCGCTCGGGAGGTAGAGCGCCTCCGGATCCACCGAGGGATTCTGGGTTCCCGTGGGGAAGTCCCCAAAGGCCATGTAGTTACCCAAACCCGATCCGATGGCTGCCCAGTCGGTGTAGAAGGAGGCGACGGCCAGCACGTCGGGGATGTAGGCCTGGGAGACGAAGCGGAGCCCGCTTTCGAGAAGTTTTCGCAACTCGAGGAGCGTGCCCGCATTGATCGCGTTCTGGCTGTTGGGATCGATCGGCACCGCCATGCCGCCCACCAGATAGGTCTGGAGATGGGGGTTCTTGCCTCCGAGAATCGCATGGATGCGGATGTACTCCCTCTGGAAGTCGAGGGCGTCGAGGTAGTGGCTCACCGCCATGAGATTCGCCTCCGGCGGCAGCTTGTAGGCGGAATGACCCCAGTAACCCTGGGCGAAAGGCCCCAACCGACCTCCAGCTACAAAGTTGGCAAGACGGGTCTGTACCGCCGCAAAATGACTCGCACCCGAGCGTGGGTAGTCCGAGATGGACGAGGCCAGCTCGGCCGTGGCCGCAGGATCGGCATCGAGCGCCGACACCACGTCGACCCAGTCCAGTGCGTGCAGGTGATAGAAGTGCACGACGTGGTCCTGAACGAACTGACTCAGGGCGATCAGGTTCCTGATCAGCTGGGCATTGAGCGGTGGCACGATGCCAAGGGCATTCTCAACAGCACGCACCGATGCCAGGGCGTGAACCGTGGTGCAAACCCCGCAGATACGTTGAGTGAAATACCAGGCATCCCGGGGGTCACGTCCCTTGAGGATTGTCTCGATCCCGCGCCACATCGTGCAGGACGACCAGGCGTCGGTGACCGACCCGCCGTCGACCTCGACTTCCACTCGCAGGTGTCCCTCGATTCGAGTAACCGGATCCACGACGATACGGGCCATTACTCGTCACTCCCTTTCTCGTCGACCGTCGTCTCCGGCACGGGTTCCTCCGAGTTTCCGTCGGCACGTCGATGCTGAATGACCTTGGCCACACCATGCGCCCCGAACCCGATGGCAGTCGCTGCGACGATGCCCAACCCGATCTGATCCGCCGTGGTGGTGACTCCGAATCCCGGAGGCTTGGGCAGACGCTCGTAGAACGGCGACATCGTGTCCCAGAAGTCGGCTTCCGAGCAGCCCACACACCCATGTCCCGCGCCGACCGGCCAGCTGGTACCCATGTTCCAACGTTGCGATGGACAGTTGTGGAAGGTGGTCGGGCCTTTGCACCCCAGCTTGTAGAGACACCAACCCTTGCGGTGGCCTTCGTCGCCCCATTCCAGGGCGAACTGGCCCGCGTCGAAATGGGCCCTCCGCTCACAGTTGTCGTGAATCCTCTGTCCGTAGGCGAACAACGGCCGCGCCTGGCCGTCGGTGGCGGGCAACGCCCCGAAGGTGAGATAGTGGGCGATCGTGCCCAACAGGTTGTCCACGTTCATCGGGCACCCTGGGAGATTGATGATCGGAACGTTCTTCACAACATCGGGCACACCTTTGGCACCGGTGGGATTGGGCGATGCTGCGGGAATCCCGCCAAAGCTCGAGCAGGTTCCCACGTTGATTATTGCGGCCGCTCCTTCTGCCGCCTCCTCCAGTTGCTGGAGTGCGGTCCTCCCGGCGATGGTGCAGTAGACGCCCCCATCAGCGGTCGGGACAGAGCCCTCCACCACCAGGATGTGGCCACCCGGCTCCAGGGCGACCTCCTTGGCGGCCTCGGCTTGAGTGCCGGCGGCAGCCATGATCGTCTCGTGGTAATCGAGGGAGAGGATGTCGAGGATGAGTTCGGCCACCCCCGGGTTATGGGCGCGCAGGAATGACTCGGTGTTTCCGGCGCAGTCCTGAAACTCGAGCCAGATGAGCGTCGGCTTGGCTGAGGTCTCCAAGGCGTGGGCGATGCGCTCGGAGAAGACGGAGGGTAGAGCAAGGGTCGCTGTCAAACTCGTGCAAAACGCAAGAAAAGTACGACGTGTCACCCCCCGGACCTCCAACTTCTCACCCAGCGTTTCGCTGGTGGCCAGGACAGCAGGCATAACCGTCTCCCAATCCGGTGCCCGCGCCGACGGGCACGTCCAATTGATCAGAAAATAAGAGGAAACTGTCTCCCGAAATAGGGTAGAAAGTCCCTATGGCCGCTTTGAACCCACGCCATAGGTTCGAACGGTGAGCCCGGTGGAAGTATTCGCCGATCAGGTGAGGGTGTATTTCGAGCAGGTTCATCAGGAGGTGTTCGCCGACGATCCCGCCTCCAACCCCTGCATGAGTGTGGAGGCCGTCGGTGCGGCAATGGCCAAAGACACTCCGGTCGTCATCCTGATCGCACCGTGGACACTCTGCGGTCTGGCGCTGCCCCCCGATGGTCGCCTCGCCTCGACACTGCGAGTCGGGCACAGCCATTATCCGGCCCTCGTCAACGAGGTGGACAAGATCGGCGACTACTGGTCAGTGATGCTGGTCCCGGATGTCTCTGGGTACGCGAGCCAGGAAGAAGCCAGGCAAAAGGCCAAATCCCTGGCGGAACCGTTCCGCCAAGCTGTCGAGAAAGCGAGACAAGAACTCACCGAGGTGGCAGACGCCGACCGACGCTCTCTCTTCAATACCGTGGCCGGAAAGCCCGAGTCGGCTGCCCCGGTAGGGACGGCATTTGGGAACCCCGATGGGTCCTCATCCTCGACCCAGGGTGGCTGAGAGTCGCCGAATAGACACAACCTCGCTTACGAAAGGAAAGTCATGCTCGGATGGGTTGAGAACATCGAGAAACTCACCAAGGACAACACCAACTTTCGGAGGGTGATCCACACGGGAGAACACAGCCAGCTCACCGTCATGTCGATTCCTCCCGCCGGGGAAGTCGGCTGGGAGGCCCACTCACATTTGGATCAGTTCCTGCGACTGGAACAAGGGAAGGCACGGCTCGATCTTGGCGAATCAAGTGACACGGTGGACGAGAGCCATGAGGTCGAAGACGATTGGGCGCTCATCGTTCCAGCCGGTGTGTGGCACAACGTGGTCAACATCGGAGAGAACGATCTCAAGCTCTACTCGATATATTCCCCACCGGAACACCCTGACGGAACGGTGCATCGCACCAAAGCCGAAGCCGACGCAGACGAAGAACATCACTAGAGCCAGACTGAGGGGCACCACTAGAGGCACTCCTCAGCCATAGGACGTTGCAATACGGGCGGCGTTAGCCTCGCACGATGGGCCGGTCGATCCTCGGAGCAGCCGTGAGGCGTGTTGAAGACTCGCGCCTGATCACCGGTGCCGGCAGATACCTGCAAGACATCCAGGTCGATGAGGCGTTATGGATGGTGCCTGTCCGGTCGACCATCCCCCATGGCGAGGTAAGGGATATCGACATCGATGCCGCACGTGATGCACCAGGCGTGGTGAAGGTCTATCTCGCCGGCGACCTGGACATGGCACCCATGCCGGTCGGAGCCCCCGGCCTGGACGAATCTACCCGCCGGCCTGCGATCGCATCTGTTCGTGTGCGGTTCGCAGGCGACATCGTGGCCGTGGTGGTTGCGGAGAGCGAGCGAGCTGCTGTCGACGCTGCGGAGCTCGTATGGGCCGAGATAGAACCCATCCCTGCCGTATCAACACCAGAGGACGGTGCCGACCCGGACGCACCCCTTTTGTTCCACGAGCTCGGCACCAATGTGATCTACGACCGGGGCGACGCCGACGACAGCGTTCTCGCCGACGCCGACGTCATCATCGAGACCCGGGTCGTCAACCAGCGCGTCGCCGCTATCCCTCTCGAGACCAGCGGCGCCCTGGCGTCGCCCCGTGAAGACGGTGGACTGGACTTTTGGCTAGGCAGCCAGTCGGCCCACGCCCACAAACGTGGCATCTCGACGGTTCTCCGCCTCGACCCGTCGTTGATCCGTGTCCAGGTGCCCGATGTCGGCGGAGGTTTCGGAGCGAAGATCGCGCTATACCCCGAACAGGCCCTCAGCGGAGCCATTGCCCTCGACCTGGGTCGACCCGTGCGATGGAATGAGACTCGGACGGAGAACATGCTGGCGATGTGCCACGGGAGGGCGCAGACAACTGAGGTTCGCCTGGGAGCGACGCGCGAGGGGTTGATCGTCGGAATCTCGCTTCGAGTCACTCAGGACGCAGGGGCGTATCCCCAGTTCGGCGCATATCTGCCCGTCTTCACCCGACGGATGGCTGTCGGGCCCTATTTGATCCCCAAGGTCGAGTTCCTGTGGCGCTCGGTGGTGACGAACACCACGCCGGTACATGCCTACCGGGGAGCCGGCCGACCGGAGGCGACCATGGCACTGGAGCGTGCCATCGATCAACTCGCTTCAGAGCTGGACCTCGACCCCCCCGAGGTGCGTCGCCGCAACTTCATCGCTGCGGACGCTTTCCCATATGTGACCGTGCTCGGCGAACGCTACGACTCCGGCGACTATGAGACTGCTCTCGACCTCGCTCTTCGAGAAGGCGGGTATCACGATGTCAAGGAGGAACAAGAACGGCGACGGAGGGCAAACGATCGCATTCAACTCGGCGTCGGCATCGGATCGTATGTGGAGATCACAGCCGGAGCAGGCCGGGAGGACTGGGGTGCAGTCGAGATCAACCCCGATGGCACGGCAACCCTCTACTCGGCGGGGGTGTCGCACGGCCACAGTCACGAGACCACGTTCGCTCAGATAGTCTCGACCGTCCTCAAGCTCCCGATCGACAAGATCAGGTTCGTCCAAGGCGACACCGACAAGATCGCCCACAGCGGCGGGACGATGGGATCACGGTCTCTGCAGATCGCAGGCTCGGCCATCCTCGGGGCCGGGGAGAAGGCGCTTCACAAGGCGCGTGCGGTGTTCGCCTATCACGCCGAAGCCGGAATCGACGATGTTGTCCAGCTAG
>Ga0255053_10000120_pt1 | contig 39352 bp, 37 predicted proteins | sample JV7_2_22_MG_FD_188635 | JGI IMG/M metagenome (GOLD analysis project Ga0255053, IMG submission 188635) | Seawater microbial communities from Jervis Inlet, British Columbia, Canada - JV7_2_22 | ecosystem: Environmental > Aquatic > Marine > Inlet | place: Canada: British Columbia | collected... | reverse complement strand
GATTCGCAGTCATCGGGATCGATCGAAACCACGAAAACCGATGCTCCTTCGGCAGCGAAACGTCGGGCACCGGCCGCGGCTATCCCGGTGGCGCCGGTGACAAGAATCGTCTTGTTCTCCAGTCGCATGCTCAGACGGTAATGGCCCGCCTACTGACAGCCGGGTCTGAAAGCGAGGTATTGGTCGCCTTCGGCAATAGCGATTCCGTAATCGGGCGGAGGTTGGTCAATCCCCAGAGTCAAGAATCGGGAGCTGAAGGCGAGGAAAGCGCAGGTCCGCTCGTCGGCGGCGGCGTTGGTGACGTCTTGTGATGTGACTCGTCCCGAGTCGATCATCCCGAAGGAAATGTCGACAGTGTCGGGATGTGAGACACGGCCGGCGCTCCATACCATTCCTGGTTGATCGGCCACGACAAAGCGGTTTTCGGGAATGGTTGCGATGGCCTCGATCATCTCAGCCTCCAGACCGGCAGGGTGGATCGCATCCATGAACGGGAGGTGGGTCCACTGATAAGGCACTGCAAGCAACATGAAGACGAGTGCAAGCCGGCTGGGAAGGGGGGTGCGCATCGCCAGCAAGATCAGGGGAGGTATGGCGAATCCAACGAAACGGTGGAACCCGATCTCCACGCCGGTGATGAAGATGAGGGAAAACGCAGTCATCGCCAGCCAGAGCACAACGAGCCAGACCGGGAGTCTCTTTCGTGGCTCCGAGGTGAGAACGGGATCGAATCTGCCCAGCTTCAACGTTGTCCCGGCCAGGATGATGACGATCAAAGGAAGCTCGAAATTGAGCATGAATCTTGTGAGTTTGCCGATGTGACCGATCGGGTTGAACACTCGGGGGCGGGACAGGTGGAAGACGACGTACTGGTCCCAAACGTCCTCGAATCCCCAGGGAAGAGTGACGATCGCTCCTGCTACGGCGGCCGAGAAGACGGCCGCCACGAGTGCGGACCGTTGTGCTCTGAGCGAAATGAGGACAAGGACGACAATCGCCAGCGGGAAGAGGTGGAGGCTCTTGGTGGCAAGGCCGAGACCGATAAGCGTGCCTGCCAGCGGTGCGAGCCATCGATGGCGTTCGTGGTCGCCGGCAGCCGCGGCGAGAGCAAAGAGTCCTAGCGCAAGGGCTATCCCATCACTCTGAATCGGGCCGGCGGCGGTCAGCAGAAGCCCGCTCGACGCGCCGAGCAGGGCGGCGAGGGCGGCCCGCGATCTCCCGTGATCCATGGCGGCAAGGAGGTAGATGCCGGCGGCGATCGCGGCGCCGGTGAACACCATCGCAGATCGTGGCGCCCTGAGCCCACCGATACCGATCATGTCGAAAAGCCTTACGAATGGAAGAAAGAGAGGCCCCTGGCTGGAGAAGAAGTCCCGGAAAGGGTCAAAACCCTCCCGCATGAGCATCACCGACGACGCGTAGACACCGTCGTCGTAGCCAAGATCGTGAGTCGAGAGAAATGAGGGGATACGGAAGGCGACGGCAACGCCCAATGCCGTTACAGCGCCAACGATGGCGCCCAGACGTCTGGAGATCATTGCTAGCGGTCAGACCTTCCGTAATTGAGACGCTGAGCGTCGCATACGGCGGGTTTCGGTCCCAATTACGGCTGGGAGGCCGTGGCGCGATCACCTGCTCGCAGCCAGCAGGCGGCCTGGTGGTGCGATCCGCCGGGGGAGTCCATCAGAGATGGTGCTTCGATGTCGCAGAGCCCGTCTTGTGCGATCGGGCAGCGGGGCTGAAAGTGGCAGCCGGGCGGAGGATTGATCGGGGATGGGATCTCGCCCTGGAGGATGGTGCGGTCACGGGGGCGGTCCGGATCCGGGATCGGTATCGCCGAGAGAAGCGCCTGGGTGTAGGGGTGAAGAGGGTCGCGGTAGAGAGTGTCCCGATCGGTCAACTCGACTATGCGGCCCAGATACATGACCGCCACCCGGTCTGAGATGTGCTCGACAACGGCGAGATTGTGGGCCACGAAGAGAAGTGTGAGTGATAGATCCTTCTGAAGTTCCCTGAGAAGATTGAGAACCTGTGCCTGTACGGAGACGTCCAGAGCTGAGACCGGCTCGTCGGCCACGACAAGGTCTGGTTTGAGTATCAATGCCCGTGCGATTCCGATCCGCTGTCGCTGCCCACCCGAGAACTCATGGGGATAGCGGCCGGCGTGCGCCGCCCTCATCCCGACGATCTCCAGCATCTCGGTCACTCGTTCGTGCCGCTCGTCTTTCTCGGCGATGCCATGAAGACGCAGCCCTTCACTTATTGCCGCTCCGACCTGTGTCCTCGGGTCGAGCGAGCCGTAGGGGTCCTGAAAGATGATCTGGACTCGTCTCCGGAAAGGCTTCAGGTCATTCCCCTTGACGTGGGTGATGTTCTCACCGTCGAAGGTGATGGTTCCGCTGCTCGGCTCGAGGAGGCGCACCAGCATCCGACCCAGGGTCGTCTTGCCACACCCGGACTCGCCGACGAGACCTATCGACTCTCCCTTCTTGATGTCCAGATTCACCCCGGCAACCGCATTGACCGTCGCCACCTGGCGTTGAACCAACCCTGCCTTGACCGGAAACTCTTTGACCAGGTCGCGGATTTCGACGAGGTTCTCAGCCATCGGAACCATCATCTTGATAAAGCCAACACCGAACGAGATGGCCTTCGGAGGTCTCGAGGAGGTCAGGTTGGCGCTCGGTGCAGATTTCCAGGTTGTGCTCGATTCTGGAAACGCACCTCGATGCGAAGCGGCATCCCAAGGGCAAGTCGATAAGCGCGGGCACGACGCCCGGGATGGTGTCCAACTCGTCCTTGAGGTGCCCGAGGACCGGGATCGAGCCAATCAGCCCCTTCGTATAGGGATGCTTGGGATCCTTGAAGATGGTCCGAACGTCGGTTTCCTCGACGATTTCGCCCGCGTACATGACCGCCACCCGGTCGGCCATCTCGGCAACGACACCAAGGTCGTGAGTGATCAGGACGACAGCAGTGTTGTTTTCTTCCTGCAACCCGCGGATCAAGTCGAGTATCTGAGCCTGGATAGTCACGTCGAGAGCCGTGGTCGGTTCGTCTGCGATGAGAAGTTCGGGCTCACATGCCAGGGCCATTGCGATCATCACCCGTTGGGCCATGCCACCGGAGAGCTCGTGGGGGTGCGCGTTGGCCCGGGATTCCGGGTCGGGGATTCCTACCTTGGCCAGCATCTCGATGACTTTTTGATCCTCGACCTCGTCGGACCAGTCCCGGTGGAGCTCAAAGACCTCCTTGATCTGTGCCCCTGCTCTGTAGACGGGATTGAGAGCGGATGCCGGCTGCTGGAAGATCATTGAGATGTGCTCGCCGCGCAGTTCCCGGAGTTGCTTCTTGGTCATGCCGACCAGGTTCTGGCCTTTGAAAAGGATCTCACCGTCGACGATCTCGCCGGGATGAGGAACTAGGCCCATGATCGAGAAAGAGGTGACCGTCTTGCCACACCCCGACTCGCCGACGATTCCGAGGACTTCCCCGCGATTCACATGGAGGTCGACACCGTCAACCGCTTTGACCACGCCATCGCGGGTGTCGAAGTGAGTCTTAAGCCCCTTGATCTCCAATAGTGTTTCGCCAGCCGCGACAGGGCGTGGGGCCTCGACGTCGATGCTGGACTCGGGTAGGGGTAGTGCAGGGCTCACTTGTTCAGTGTCGGGTCGAGAGCGTCGCGGAGGCCGTCACCCATGAGGTTGAAACCGAGGACCGTGATCATGATGGCGAGACCCGGGAAGAACACAAGGTGCGGGGCTGTGAAGACCTGGTTTCGCTCCGACGCCAGCATCGAGCCCCATTCGGCGGTTGGAGGTTGGGCTCCGAGACCGAGGAATGAAAGCCCCGCAGCTTCCAGAATTGCCGTGGCAACACCAAGTGTCGCCAGGACGACCAACGGGGTCAACGCGTTGGGAATGACACGTCTGAAGAGGATCTGGCGTGGTTTGGCACCGAGGGCCATCGATGCAGCTACATAATCGCTCTCCTTGATCGTTAGAACCTGTGCGCGCATGACGCGGGCGTAGCCAGGGATGGTGACAATCGCAATGGCGATGAGGGCGTTCTCCAGTCCGGGGCCGAGCACGGCGACGATGGCGATCGCTAGGAGTAGAGAAGGGAACCCGAGTATGACGTCCATGAATCGCATCACGATGTTGTCAAACCAACCTCCCCTGTATCCGGCAATGGAGCCGATGGTGCTGCCAACAATGAGGGCGAGAGTGACCGTGAAGAACCCGAGGGTTAGGGAAACCCTCGACCCGTATATGACCCGGGAGAATTCGTCGCGGACGTTGCCATCGATACCCATGATGTGCTGGGGTGTGTCCTCAGGGCAGCCAAAGGCGTGGACACAAGGGGGGTCGTATCGACTTACGTCTTCGATGCCGATCAGGACCTCGTTGGGCGGATAGGGAGCGAGGATCGGGGCGAATATGGCGATCAGGATCAGCGAGACAACGATGCCGAGTCCGATCATTCCCGACTTGCGTCCTCGGAATCGACGCATGGCGAGGCGCCATTGGCTCAGCGGCTTTTCGAGCAGTCGTTCGGTGTCGAGTGCCTGACTCTCCAGTTGCTCTAGAGCTTCCTTTCGGCTCCGCATCGTCATTCGAGTCTGATCCTCGGATCGAGGTACGCGTAGGAGAGGTCAACGAGAAGATTCACGATCACGTAGCCAGCCGCCACCACCACGGTTATGCCTTGAACAATGGCGTAGTCGCGGCCGGTAATCGCATCGAAGAGCGCCCGGCCAACACCGGCGAGATTGAAGACGGTCTCGGTTAGGACAGCGCCGCCCAAGAGGGCCCCCAGCTGGAGCCCGATGATCGTGACCACCGGGAGCAACGAGTTGCGGAGTGCATGGCTTCTCACCACAGAGCGTTCCTTTGCTCCCTTGGAACGAGCGGTCCGGATGTAATCCTTTCCCATCACCTCCAGGAGCGAGCTGCGGGTGATCCGAGCGATGATCGCCAGGGGGATGGTGGCGAGGGCAACTGCGGGCAGGATCATGTGCTTCACCGCGTCCCAGAACACCTCCCATTGGCCAGTGATGAAGTTATTGAAGATGTAGTGGTTCGAGATGTACTCGTTTAGCTTCGCCCACGTGCTTCCTTCCGTGAGGGTCCAGCCCCAATGCTCGTAGTAGGGGATGGAGAACACGCCGGCGGTGAGCCGCCCGGAAGGAGGTAACTCGAAGGGAGTGTCCTGGAGAACTAATGCGAAGACATAGGCAAGCATCAGACCGAGCCAGAAGACGGGCATGGAAACGCCAATATTGGCAAGCGTCATGGTGCCGGTATCGACGAGGGTGTTGTGACGCCGTGCCGCAATGATCCCCAGCGGCACACCAAAGGCAATCGCAAGTGTGAGTGCGGAAAGTGCCAGCTCGGTTGTCATTGGCAGACGTTCGATTAAGAGCTGATTGACCGGGCGTGAGAACCGGATTGACTCGCCGAGATTGAAGGTGACCACGTTCTTCATGTAGATCCCGAGTTGAATCCAGATCGGTTCGTTGAGACCGTTCGCTTCGTCGAAGCGTGCGCAGGCTTCTTCAGTGGCCCGCTCACCGAGTAGAGAGGAGCAGGGGTCTCCAGGAATCGCCCTGATGAGAAAGAACACCACCACGACGATCCCGATCAGAACCGGAATTGCGAGGAGAACTCGTCGGGTGATGTAGGTGAGCATGGTTTTTGCAGGAGCGTAGAGGAGGGGGAGGCGCCGGGACGCCTCCCCCTCTCTCAGGTCATTCCTGTTGAGGGTTATTCCTCAGCAGGCGGTGGGTTGATAAGACCATTCCACAGATAGTCGTAGTACTCGAACACGCCACTGTTGCCCGTATGAAGCGGGCTTTCGGCGTCGAGACCGGCTGTGAACGACACAACAACGTCATTGGCGTCGAACGTCGTGCCGTCGTGGAACAGGACGCCCTCGCGCAGCGAGCAGGTCCAGACACTCAGGTCGTCATTCGGCACACACTCGGTGGCGAGCTGCGGCTGCACCTCACCATCGGCCGTGTATGAGTACAGGGCTTCTACAACCTGGGCGCAGGCTCTTAGTGACTCGCCGTCGGTTTCGTCAGAGCAGTACAACGAGATTGGCTCGTTGCCCTGGACGAACACCAGCGTGTCGGAGCCGTTGTCCCAGAAGTTGAACATGACCTGACCCCATGGCGGAGCGTAAGCCCCTGCGACGTCGGCTCCTGCTGCGAAGAATGCACCAGCGTGGGCGACCGGCACCATCGGGATCAAGTCCTTGATGGCGTTGTTGGCCTCCTCATAGAGCGGTGCTGCGTCGCTTGCGGAAGCAGTCTGCGATGCGGTCGCCAGCGGCTCGTAGATCTCCGGGTAGGGATCGCCGAACTGCGCATTTGTCTCCGCAAAGTGGAAGTCGAGGAAGTTGGTCACGTGCGGGTAGTCACCCGTCCATCCCAACAGGTGGATTCCGTCATAGCCGCCTGCTGACGACGTCTGAATGAACTCACCAGATTCCACAACGACAACCTCGGCGTCGATGTTCAGGTTCGCCTTGAGCTGAGCTGCGATCTCTACACCAACATCACCAGGTGTGGGCAAGTACCCACGGGTGACATCGCGGTAATAGATCGATGTCGAGAAACCATCGCCCAGCCCCGCATCGGCGAGAAGGGCTTTGGCTTCCTCAACGTTGAACTCATACCAGGAGTCGCCTTGACACCCGTTCTCAACCGAGCATGGCGTGAAGTGCGAAGCAGCCTCCGACCCCTCGGGGTAGAAGATGTCCACAATCCGCTGACGGTCGATACCCAGGGCAATCGCTTTACGCACGTTGACATCGTCCCAGGGCGCGAACGTATTCGTGAAGCCCATGTAGAAGATGTTCGGCTCCGGCTTCGACAACAGCGTTAGGGCTGGGTCGTCGTCAATGCCTGCCAGGTCCTCAGTGCCCGGGAATGTGATTCCGTCGGCCTGAGTCTGCAACTCGAGCAAACGACCGGCGCTCTCAGTAGCCCACCTCAGAACTGCTGTCTGATGTGGTGCCACCTGGCCGTAGTAGCCGTCGAAACGCTCGTAGACGACGGAGTCGCCCCGAACCCATTCCTTCAGCGTGTACGGACCAGTGCCGACCGGGTTGTCGAGCGGCTGACCACCGGTCGCTTCGAGGTGCTCCGACGGCTGAATGCCGAAGACGCCGAAGGCGATCTGTGCCAGGAACGCTGGATGCGGTCCACACAGTGTGAACTCGACCGTGTTCTCATCGAGTGCAGAGATTGTGTTAACCCTGCCGCCGTAGTCACACCCGCCTGCGTCGAGGGTCAGACCCTCAAACGGCGTCCCGGCATCGACCGTCGTGGTCGTCTGCTCAGGTGCGGCCGTCGTGTCAGGGGTGTCCGGCGCGGCGGTAGTCGTCGTCGTGTCGTCTGCACTCGTGCCGCAAGCTGCGACAACAAGCGCGAGTACGCCGATAAGGGCCAACCATCGCATTCGCTTCATATATTTGTCCTCCCTTGTTTGGGGTTCTCGCGGTCGGAGATCCTTCCGCGAACGTGCCACCGTACCCCCTTCTACAGATACACGCACAACGTCTTTGCCCCCATCAACGTTTTCGTGTCGATTGGCACCTTTCGCGCTGCGTTATGCACTCTGTAGACCTTGTTCCGCCTAGGTCCGATCACTCAATTACTCTGCTGCTACTGATGTCCTACGACCACAAAGAAGTTGAAGCCAAGTGGCAGAAACGTTGGGAAGCCGACGGTGTTTTCACTGCGGTCGAGGACCCGGACAGGCCCAAGTTCTACAACCTTTGCATGTACCCCTATCCCTCGGGAGCACTCCATCAGGGTCATGTCCGGAACTACACGTACGGAGACCTTCTCACCCGATACAAGACGATGCGCGGTTACAGCGTTTTATCCCCGATGGGCTGGGACAGTTTCGGTCTTCCCGCGGAGAACGCGGCGATCGACACAGGTGTTCATCCCAAGGAGAACACCGAGGCCCAGATCTCGACGATGACCCGTCAGATCAAACAACTTGGAGCCATGTATGACTGGGATCGTGAGCTCGCCTCCCATGACCAGCGCTTCTATCACTGGGATCAGTGGTTGTTTCTTCAACTGTTTGATCAAGGGCTCGCCTACAAGAAAGAGGCTCCGGTCAACTGGTGCCCCAAGGACCAGACGGTCCTCGCCAACGAGCAGGTGGTGGATGGGGCCTGCGAGCGTTGTGGGACGCCGGTCGAAAAGAAAGACCTGGCGCAATGGTTCTTCAAGATCACCGAGTATGCCGACAGGCTGCTGGAAGACATTGACGATCTTGACGCTTGGCCCGATCGGGTGCGGACCATGCAACGCAACTGGATCGGTCGCTCCGAGGGTGCCCGGTTCGATATCGAGGTCGATGGTCTCGAAGCGGGTTTTGACGTCTTCACCACCCGTCCCGACACCATCTTTGGGATGACCTTCTGCGTGCTTGCGCCGGAGCATCCTCTCGTCGAGTCGCTCATCACCGGGTCCGAGAACGAACAAGAGGCAAGCGAATACGTTTCCGCTGCCGGCCGATTCTCCGAGATCGAGCGGATGGCCGAGGGTGACAAGACCGGTGTCTTCACCGGTCGTTATGCGATCAACCCTGCGAACCAGGCCAGGGTTCCGGTCTACATCGCCGACTATGTGCTGATGGGCTACGGGACCGGAGCGATCATGGCGGTGCCCGGTCAGGACCAGCGCGATTGGGACTTCGCCACCAAGTACGGGCTCGACATCATCCCGACGGTTCAGCCGCCGGAAGATTGGGACGGCGAGGCGTATCTGGGCGAGGGCGAGACAATCAACTCCGGGTTTCTCGATGGTCTGAACAGAGCGGATGCGGTAAGCCGGATCACCGAATGGCTGGAGTCTGAGGGCATCGGCGAGGGAACAATCCAGTGGCGCCTGCGCGATTGGCTGATCTCACGGCAACGGTATTGGGGATGTCCGATTCCGGTGATTACCTGTCCGGAGTGCGGTCTGGTCCCGGTGCCAGAGGACCAGCTTCCGGTGATCTTGCCTCATGTCATCGACTACCTGCCCAAAGGGCAGTCGCCGCTCGCTGCGGTCGATGAATGGGTCAATACCACCTGCCCGTCATGTGGCGGTGGTGCCCGTAGGGAAACTGACACCATGGACACCTTTGTCGACTCGTCCTGGTACTTCTTTCGCTACACCGACCCACACAACGACGACGAGATCTTTGATCCGGCCAAGCCCGCCTACTGGATGCCGGTTGACCAGTACATCGGTGGTGTGGAGCACGCCATTCTCCATCTTCTCTACGCCCGCTTCATCACCAAGGTGCTTCACGACATGGGTCTATCTCCGGTGGAGGAACCCTTTGATCGTCTCTTCACGCAGGGGATGATCACCCTCGACGGAGCCAAGATGTCGAAGTCGGCGGGCAACGTCGTCGATCCGCTTGACCTGTTCGAGTCACACGGTGCGGATGCTTTGCGTCTCTATCACCTGTTCATGGGCCCACCTACCGATGACGCGGCCTGGGACACCAACGGCGTCGACGGAACACACCGGTTTCTTGATCGTCTCTGGCGGGTTGTTACGGAGACAAGCCCGAACGGGGCATCGGCGAACACCGATCTCATCGCCGACACCCATCGAGCTATTGAGAAGGTGACTTCCGACATTGAGCGCTTCTCGTTCAACACTGCCGTCCCGGTGTTGATGATGCTGACGAACAGCCTCATCGAGGTGAGTCGTGACGGCATCGATTCCGACACATTCGAATTCGTCACCGAGACCTTGATCAAGCTGCTCTCGCCGATGGCGCCTCATGTCGCTCATGAGTTGTGGGAGTTGACCGGGCATGACACGATGCTCGCTCTCGAGCCCTGGCCGGAATGGGATCCGGACCTGGTGGCATACGAGACGGTCACGCTGGTGGTTCAGGTCAACGGCAAGGTTCGAGATCGACTCGAGGTCCCCGCCGACATTTCGGCTGAGGAGGTCGAGGCCCTGGCCAGGGGATCGGAAAAAGTCGGCGGTTGGTTGGATCAAGGCGAGGTGCGCAAGGTCATCGCACGACCGCCCAACCTGGTCAACTTCGTCGTCGGGTGAACGCTGCCCTGGCGCTTGAAGCCGCCGACCTTCTCACTTCTGAAGTGCGGGTGCTGTTTCATCCCATCCATCTGGAGCGGGTCACGTTGCGCGCAGCGCCGTCTCTGCTGATGAAGGTATGGGGGAAGGGGATTCAGGCCATCACCCTGGGCAACCACATCTTCATCGATCCCGAGATCCTCGGTGGTCATCCCCGACCCCTCGGGTTGCTGGTGATCCACGAGTTGACCCACCTCCGCCAATGGACCGACGGCGGGTACCTCGGTTTCTACCTGCCCTACCTGTTCGAGTACCTCGAGGGGAGAAGGGCGGGTCGCTCCCACCGTGACGCATACATGGAGATCAGTTTCGAGGAGGAGGCCCGGGAGATGTCGGCCAGGTTCAGGTGATGACGATGTCCTCTAGTCCCTCTTCCGGTTCCGGGTATTGGGGATCCATCCCTTCCAGGGTCTCGATGAGGATGCTGGAGACGACAAGGTTGCGATACCACTTCCGATTGGCCGGGACGACGAACCAGGGGGCGTAGTAACTAGAGGTCTTCGAGAGCACGTCCTCGTAGGCGGACTGGAAGTCATCCCAAAGCGCCCGGTCGTCGAGGTCTCCCCGGCTGAACTTCCAGTTCTTGTCCGGCTCGTCGAGCCGGGCCTGAAGCCGCTCTTTTTGCTCGTCCTTGGAGATGTTGAGGAACAGCTTGACGATGGTCGTACCCTCGTCGCTGAGCATGCGCTCCCAATCGTTGATGTGGTCATACCGCTTCGACCACCGCTCTTCGGGCACGAGATTGTGGATCCGGACCACCAGCACGTCTTCGTAATGCGAGCGGTTGAAGATGGTGATGGCGCCGTGCCCGGGGACCTGGAGGTGCGCCCGCCACAAGTAGTCCCTTGCCAGCTCGCGATGGGTCGGTTCCCGGAAGCCGCGAACATGCACACCCTGGGGATTCACTCCCCGGAACACGTGCCGGATGGTTCCGTCCTTGCCACCGGTGTCCATCGCCTGAAGCACAACAAGGAGGCTTCGACCCGACTCGCCCCATAGGTGTCGCTGCAAGTTCGCCAGTCTGGCGTTCAATTCAGGAAGTGCTTTTCGCCCGTCCTTTTTCGAGCCGTCGAAGCCATCGCGGCCGTCGGGGTCATGGGTTGACAGGTCGACGTCGGTGCGGGGAGCTATCCGATAGGGGGAGAGGTCGATCATGGCTGTGACCATACCGGGAGGGTTCCATTGGCCTGCGCGGGTCGCTACGTAGTCAGTGGGAGGCGGAGGAGGGTGGCTAGGGGGCCCGGTGCGAACTGGTCAAGGGATATTCCTGGGCATGGGGCTGTTTGCCGTCCTGGTTGGAGCCTGGTTGGGGACGATGCAGAGCCCGGTCGCCGGCCCCGGGACGACTGCCTACCCGGTGATCTCCTCGGCGGTGTCTTCGGACCTGACAGTCCATGTGTCGGGTTGGGTGGTGTCGCCAGGAGTGGTGGTCGTCGCAGAAGGATCGATCGTGGCCGAGGCTGTCGCCGCAGCCGGCGGGGCGCGATCTGGCGCGCTGCTCGACAGGATCAACCTCTCGAGGCCCGTCGAAGACGGGGACTTGATCGAGGTGCCCGGTCCGGAGTCATCGGGTTCAGACTCGGTGAGCGGCGCGGTAGGCAGCGTCGACGGGTTGGTGTCGATTAATCGGGCAACTGCAACCGAACTGGAGACTCTTCCCGGGGTGGGGCCGGTTCTGGCCGGGAGAATCGTCCAACATCGAGAAGACCACGGCCACTTCGAAACGGCCGAAGACCTCCTCGATGTGACGGGGATCGGCGAGGCCAAGCTGGCTTCGATCCGGGACTTGATCAAGGTGCCGTGAAGAAGGGCCATCCGGCAAGCCCTCCTGGTGCTTCCTGGCCCTGGATCGGTGCGGCCACGGGTTGCTGGCTTGCCATCGTCCTTGTCGATCTTGGATTGGTCGGCGTGCTGGCAGTGGCTTTCGCTGCAGTGGTGCTGGCCATCTCGAAACATTCTGTGATCGCTTCGGTTGTCATTGTCGCCGCGCTGTCCGGGATGTTTGCTTTCAAGGAGATGCCCCAGCTCACTGAGGGCCCGGTCGTGGTCTCCGGAATTCTGATCTCAGAGATTCGGGACGGCCAGTACGGGCCCTGGGCTCTGCTCGATACCGATGCGGGCCCGGTTCTCCTCGACCTCGACGATCGTCCCTCAGTCCGCCGGGGAGACGAGGTCGCGATATCGGGAGAGGCGCTGGCCAGACCCGGAGTCGTCTCGGGGATATCGCATCGGGGAGTGGTCCGGGTCGACGACGTTGCACTCATCTCTGAGTCAGGCTCGCCTATCCACAAGGCGGGAAACGCGGTGAGAAGCAGGGTGACCGATCGACTGGACCCACTGGTCGAGGGGAGGGCGTTGCTCGCCGGGTTTCTGGTGGGCGACACTTCGGGTCTATCCGAGATTGACATCGTTGCGATGCGCCGGGCCGGGATCTCTCATTTCACGGCTGTCAGTGGCTCGAACGTCGCACTGTTTCTTGGGCTCCTGTTTGTCCTCTCGGGTCCTTTGGCGATGGGCCCGAAGAGGAGAGCGGTGGTCGGCCTGCTGGGGTTGCCCATCTACGCAGCGGCTACCGGGTTCGAGCCCTCGGTGATGAGAGCCTCGATCATGGCCGCTGTCCTTCTCACTGGTCGTCTCTTCGGATTCGTCCTCGAGGCCTGGCAGCTGCTCTCGGGTGCGGTGATCGTCCTTCTGGTTTTCAGTCCCGAATTCGTGTGGAGTGCCGGGCTTCAGTTGTCGGTTGTGGCAACAGCGGGAGTCCTTGTTGGCGCCCGGTGGCCGACCCGGGGCGGCCGGCTGGCCCGGGCCCTCGCAGTCACCGTGGGTGCGCAGGTGGCAGTGGCACCGCTGCTCATCCTCCACTTTGAGGTCGTTCCACTTCTCTCCCCTGTGGTGAACGTGATTGCAGCTCCTGTTGTGGCTGCCTCGACCCTGCTGGGCGCGATTGGTGTGATCGGACTGGATCCGGCGCTGGATATGGGTGTCTGGTTGGCCGGGCTCGTGCTCTCTCTGGCACGCGGAGCTGCGGGCTGGCCACAACTGGAGTGGCCCTGGCTGATTGCTGTTCTCGCCGCCCTCGGGTTCGCGATTCGGTGGCCTTCACTTCGTGTCGCCGTCGCTGCGTTGACGACTGCCGCGGTGTTGGTCCTGGTTCTGCGCCCGTCGGCCGGCGTTCCCGAGCCGGGCCTGGTCGTCTTCGACGTGGGGCAGGGCGACTCGATACTCGTGTCAGGTGGAGAGGGCAGGTTTCTGCTGGTCGATGGGGGCCCGGACCCGGTTCTCCTCCTCGACAAACTCGCGGCCTACGGGGTGAACGGCGTCGACGTCGTCGTGCTCACCCACGTCCACGCCGACCACGCCACCGGTTTGACGGGATTGGTCGGGCGGGTGCCCATTGCCGAGGTCTGGGCGAACACCGAGCCACACGTCTCCAGTGCGTCGACGGATCTATTCGACACGTTGGGTGCCTATGGGATTCCTCTCGTCAAGCCTTCGATCGGCCAGTTTCTGCAACTCGGTCAGGCCCGTGTCACGGTGTTGGGGCCGCTGCGGCGATACGCATCGCCCAACGATCAGTCGATTGTCTTAATGATCGAGGGACCGGGTCGCACCGCGGTTTTGACCGGTGACGTCGAACTCGTGGCCCAGAGCGAGTTGGATGGCATCAGAGCCGACGTGCTCAAGGTTCCACATCAGGGCGGGGCAACCTCGGATCCGGAGTGGCTGGCGTCGGTGGGCGCTGAGCTGTCGGTGATTTCGGTGGGCCCGAACGACTTCGGCCACCCCGCTCTGTCGGTGATCGAAGTCCTCGAGAACGCCGGTTCCACAGTTGTCCGCACCGATCTCGCAGGCGACGTGGTTGTTCCCTTGGGCTGAGGGCGGGCTCGAGTTGTCGATAGGCTCCACAGAACACCAGTAGGAGGTCAGGAATACCGCTCTATATGGACCGTCACGACGTTCCCGGTATCACCGCCGAGGAAACTGCCAACAACCACGCCGCTGATCTCGAGGTCGCCGGGCAATTCGATGTCGACTTCTTCTCGTACTGGCATGACTCGGCACAAGGGCTGGTCTTCTGTTTCGCTAGAGCTCCGGGAGAGGAGGCGATGTCCCAGGCGCATCAGGCGTCGCACGGAGGCGTGCCGACTGACATCATCGAGGTCTCGGAATCCGACGTTGTCCGCTTCCTCGGGAAGATCCACGACCCTGTCGATGCCAGCGAGGCGACCAGCGCTTTTCGGACTATCGGCTTTACCGATCTGGTCGCTTCGACCGAGCTCCTCGACCGTCTCGGCCAATCTGAGTACATGGTGCTGCTAACGGAGCACGACCTCATCATCCGCAGGGCCCTCATCACATGGAAGGGTCGGGAGGTCAAGCACACCGGCGACGGGTTCATGGTGGTCTTCGAAGACGTGGACAACGCTCTCGGTTGGTCCCTCGATGTCCGCGAGTCCTTTGAGCAGCGGTCCGATCTCGATGTCCGTCTGGGGATGGCGGCCGGCGAGCCTGTAGATCACGAGGACGACATTTTCGGGGCTGCCGTAACCATGGCGAACAGGATCTGCTCCTTTGCGGGACCGGAACAGATCTATGTGTCGGATCTCGTTCGCGACCTCGGCGTCGAAAAGGGATTCAGTTTCGGTGATGGAACGACCCAGGTGTTGAAGGGATTCTCTGAGCCGGCAACGCTCTACGAGTTGCTCGGCTCCGCCTGAACGAGAACCTCGTCTACAAGGCCGCAGGCGGTCATGGTGGTTTGCCGCTGGTGGTGTAGGTGTGTCCTAGTGGGCTGGTCCATTGGTGGTCGCCGTTGGGGAGTGCTCGGTGTTTCCAGTGTGCTTTGTGTCTGGTGACGTGGTCGTGGCGGCAGACTGGTGGAAGATTGTCGACTGTGGTTGGTCCGCCTTCCGACCAGGGTTTTGTGTGGTCGAGGTCACAGCTGGTGGATGGCATGCGACATCCGGGGAAAATACAGGTCGGATTGTTGGTTTGGGCTCGGCGGCGTTGGCTGGTGGTGGGTCTTCTTCTGGTGGTTCCACTGTCGACGACCTGACCTCCGTGGGTGATGGTGTAGCGCCATTCGCCTTTCTTCTGTTTGGCTGTGGTTTGTCTGGCGATGTCAGCTATGACCGGGCCGTAACCAGCCAGCTCACCGGGAGACTGCGACAACTCGGCGAGGGTTTGCAGGTCGACATGGATGTCGACGATTCCACCTTTCCCGGCGGTGTCGGCTCCCAAGAGGAGGTCTAAGAAGACGTCGGCGCGGAGTTGGTCCATGGTCCGGACCTCGGTTTTGGTTTTCAGACTTCGGGCGAGCCGGTTGATCCTGTTGGTGACCGCAGCCACCTTTTCGGGGGCCAGGTCGAGTCCCAGCAGGTTGGCGGTGCCGGTCTCATTAGCCACAGATACCGTTCTCCGCTCCGACACTGCATCCTCATAACGTTTGGCTGCTTGTTCGGGGTCGGCCTGGATGCAGGAACGGCGGATCCGGGCTGCGAGCTGGCCGGTAGTCAACCCGGGAGCCCTATCGATCAGTTCTGTGACTACCAACCTCGCCGTGTCAGCTTCGAGGTGGGCGGTGCCCGCTTCGATAGTCCGGGCTCGACGTACGTCGAGATCACCCGCCGACAGCGCCTCCCACACTTGGGGGAGCCGCTCTCGGAGATCTATTGCGAAGCCGAGTTCGAAGTCGGCAGTACGGCGGGTCAACCGGAGAGCAGTACGGATCTCGGCTGCCGACGCCTCATGTACGAACTCAGCATCAACCTCGGTATCTGACAGAGAGTCGGAAACAGCGGCCATATCGGCATACATCTGCGCCGTGTAATGAGAGACCAGCCGCTGATGAGCCCGCAACACCACCACCCGGTCGAACCCAGACAGACACGACACATCGATCGACGACAAGATGGCGGCCACATACGGGCCCGGGAACCATCTCATCGAGACCATCAGGAATCACCTGTGTCTCCTCTGCTTCCATCGTATCGAACATACGTTCGAGGCTACAGCCCACCCCAGACAGAAACAAGACCCTTATCGGGCGCGGAGATTGTTCTAACGACCCCGGCCGTCGAATGCTCTAGCGGAGCCTCCCATTGAAGGTCTCGATGGAAACGTTCGGGTCGATGGTACCCATCCCGAACGCAGTGCCATTGCCCCGGAGATCCTCGTAGGCGCCTGTTCCGTCCACGACTCTCCAGAACACCAACTCGAAGCCCCGGATTTGGTTATTGATGATGTTCGACCTCACATCAAACGTCCCGTCGGAGCAGGTGAATCTCTTGATCACGGTGAACCGGGAAAGACCCTCCTCGTTGCGGGTGTGGTCTCTGGAATAGATGTCCAAGGTTTCGCCTGAGGCGCAGATCAGCCCGGCGTCAACGGCTGGGCCTTCAGCCTCGAACGGGCCGTACGGATCGCCTGCGTCGTAGTGGATCTCGACCACCATCTCGACTTCCATCCACGGGGTGCCAGCACCCGCCGAAACGATTGGCAGAGCCACGAGGAGCAGAGTGGCGACTACTGACATAGGAATGAGTTTGCGCATGATTCCTTACTTTCGGAGAACGCAATCCTCCATCTCAAATCTTACACCGTTGTGTTCTAGGTCAGTCCTGGTGGGACACTTGGGCTCATGGCCGGCTCAGGACTTCTCGATCTTGGCAGAGTGCAGCTTCCGCTCGGTGCTGTGACATACGTCATGGGTGTGATCAATCTCTCACCCGATTCCAAGAACGTCCACACGGTGGCCCACTCGGTTGACGATGCAATGCTGATGGCTGACCGCAACCGGAGTTGGGGCGCCAGCCTCGTCGATCTCGGTGGACAGTCTTCCCACTACGACAACCCCACCATTGCCGAGGCGGACGAGGTCTCTCTCGTGGTTCCCACTATCGAGGCACTAGCGGCCGAGGGTCATCTCGTTGCCATCGACACCTGGAAACCCGGCGTTGCCGAGGCCGCTCTCGCCGCAGGTGCGGTGATCGTCAACGACACCGGTGGACTGGCAGACCCTGACATGCGGAGAGTCGTCGCCGGATCAGAGGCGGCCGCAATCGCGGTGTATGTCGAGGGGTCGAACCCCCACGATGTCGATGAGATCGAAATCGAGCCGGACAAAGCGAAGAAGACTGCCGAGGGGTTTGCGAAGCTACTCGCAGAACTCGAATCCGAAGGGATCACAAACGTCATCCTCGACCCGGGTATCGCACTCAACTACAGGGGCAACTACGAGGACTACACAGCCCAGCAACTCGAGGTGATCGCACAATCGTCGGAGTTGAAAGCCCTGGACAGGCCGGTCCTGATCCCGATTCCCCGCAAGCGTGACTTTCATCGGGTGGTTGCCTACATGTCCCTGGCGCTGGAACACCAGGCCGACATCATCAGGGTTCACGACGTTGCGGTGGCGTGCGATCTAGCGCGCCTTTTTCGTCGGCTCGACTGATTACGGTCATCACATGGGTTTGGTACTGGTCTCGGGTCCGAGCAATTCGGGTCCCGGCGAGCGCGAGCAGATGCTCGAAGCCGCCGCTCACCATTTCTCGGATCACCATGTGGATCGGAGTCAGATCGTCCGTGTCGATGTGCCCGGTCGTGGTGCCGGCTCGGTCGGGGATGGCGCACTCCGGACCGAGTTAGAGCCGATTATCCCGCTGCTTCAGTCCGGTTCGCTCTTTGGTGAGCGACAGGGGCTCGAGTTGGTCGATGCCCAAAATCTCCAGGCTGCTGAGGCAGAGGTGTTGGTCGAGTTGATCTCGGCTTCCGGACTCGAAACTATTGAGGTTGTTCTGGTCGCCGGGGGAGCGGTGCCCAAGGGGTTGGCCGGCGCCGTCAAGGAGTCTGGCGAGACGATCTCGATAAGGAAGATGTGGGAGCGTCAGGCCTTGCAGTGGCTCGATGATGAGCTGAAGTCACGAGACTTGGTATTCGAGAGGGGTGCTGGTGACGCCCTGCTTCAGAGATTCGGGACTGACACCGCGGCAATGGGCCAGGCCCTCGACCAGTTGGAGGAGACCAGCGGCAAGATCACCAAGGATCTCATTCTCGACCGGTTCAAGAATCGCCCCGACGAGCCCCCCTTCCACATCACGGATGCGATCTCCAGAGGAGAGGTGGGAGTTGCCCTTCGCCGGCTCTCAGATTTCTTGGTCCATGGCCATCCGTTGGTGTTCCTTGCAGCGCTGGAGACCGATCTCAAGAAGCGGTCGCTGGCTGCGGCTGCACCAGACGAAGACACGTTTCGTTCCTGGGTCGGCGCCAGAGCCAGTGATCGCCGGGCAAATCGATTCTGGTCCCAGCGGGGAAGGGTCAAGGAGTCTTCGCTGCGAAAGGCGCAGGAGGCCCTGGTGCGGGCCGATCGCGTGATCAAGACCCAGCCCGAAGATGTTCACCGGGTCACACTGGAACGACTGACCGTCGCCATGTGCTTTTGGTATAGGTAAGCGACGCTAAGCGCTGATCGCTTTTGCCAGACGGGACTTCTTACGAGCCGCTGTCTTGGCGTGAAGGACACCCTTGGAGATCGCAGTGTCGATCTTCTGCTGGGCGATCCGAAAGAGGTCGTCGGTGGGCTCACCTGCGGCCGCTGCAGCTTCGACCCTTGAGACGCTCGTCTTGAGGTCACTCATCACCGACTTGTTGCGGAGACGAAGTTTCTCGTTTTGACGGTTTCTCTTTTCTTGCGATTTGATGTTGGCCATGTTGAAAACTCTTATCTGTGTGCGGGGCCTGACGATCCGCGAGTAGATGGACCGCCGACGGGGAAGGGTAGCAGTGCCCCGATTGAAGGTACAATGCCGTCTCTCCCGGTGACCACGTGACCGATCAATCGCGCATACGCAACTTCTCCATCATCGCCCACATCGACCATGGCAAGTCGACCCTCGCCGACCGTTTGCTCGAGATGACCGGGGCGGTGTCGGAACGAGACATGCGGGAGCAACTCCTCGACACCATGGATCTGGAGCGGGAGCGCGGGATAACCATCAAGGCCCAGACCGTTCGACTCAGCCACGTCGCCAAGGACGACGAGGAATACACCCTCAATCTGATCGACACCCCGGGGCACGTCGACTTCTCCTATGAGGTCTCCCGTTCGTTGGCGGCCTGCGAAGGTGCCCTCCTGCTCATCGATGCGGTTCAGGGGGTGCAGGCACAGACCCTTGCCAATGCCTATCTAGCCGTCGACGCCGGGCTTGAAGTCATCCTCGCGGTCAACAAGATCGACTTGCCGGCAGCCGATCCCGAGGGCGCGGCGCAGGAGATAATCAGCATCCTGGGCGGCTCGGCGGACGACGTCGTCCGGATATCGGCCAAGACGGGCGAGGGCGTTGCCAGACTCATCGAGCGTCTCGTTGAAGATGTGCCATCTCCTGAAGGAGATCCCGATGCACCCTTGCGTGCTCTTGTCTTCGACTCTTACTTCGACGCCTACCGGGGAGTGGTTTGTTACGTGAGGGTCGTCGACGGACACCTCTCATCAGGTCAGCGTCTTCGCTTCATGGCGACCGGTGAGGTCCACGACGCCGACGAGATCGGCGTCCTCACACCCGACGCCCAGCCGGTGGGCACACTGGGACCTGGAGAGGTCGGCTATCTGATCACGGGGGTCAAGGAGATCGACCGAATCAAGGTGGGTGACACCATCAGTGATTCCCACACAACTGCTAGCGAGGCGCTCGCCCGATATCAGGAGCCGAAGCCGATGGTCTTCTCGGGAATGTTCCCTACCGACGGAGACGATTTCGAGAACCTCCGTGAGGCGCTCGAGAAACTGCGTCTCAATGACGCCAGTCTCACCTGGGAGCCCGAGACCAGCAAGGCACTCGGTTTTGGTTTCAGATGTGGGTTTCTCGGCCTGCTCCACATGGAGATCGTCAGAGAGAGGTTGGAGCGCGAGTACAACCTCGACCTCGTCGCCACGGCACCATCAGTCGCCTACAGGGTGACGATGCCCGGGGGTGATGTCATCGAACTCAAGTCACCGCAGGATCTGCCTGACTCCACTGCTCGGGAGTCGATCTCCGAGCCATACGTCAGAGCGATGATCCTGACGCCAACCGAATACGTTGGACCGATCATGGAGTTGGTCACCAGCCGACGTGGCGAGGTTGGCAACATGAACTACCTCTCTCCGGAGCGGGTTGAACTCGACTATGAGCTCCCGCTGGGCGAGGTGGTCTTCGACTTCTTCGATCATCTCAAGTCACGCACGAAGGGCTATGCGTCTCTCGACTACGAGCCCGCCGACTATCGGGAGTCTGACCTGGTCAAGGTCGACATTCTTCTCAACGGCCAGGCCGTAGATGCGTTCTCTTCGATTGTGCACAGGGACAAGGCCTTCGACTACGGGAAGATGATGACGTCGCGTCTTCGGGGTCTTATCCCGCGTCAACTGTTCGACGTCCCGATCCAGGCCGCCATAGGTGGCCAGATAATCAGTCGGGAGACCGTGCGGGCGAAGCGCAAGGACGTCATTGCCAAGTGCTACGGCGGTGACGTCAGTCGAAAGAAGAAGCTTCTCCAGCGTCAGAAAGAGGGCAAGAAGCGTATGAAGATGGTTGGCTCGGTCGAAGTGCCCCAGGAGGCTTTCGTGGCCGCCCTCCGGATCGACGACGACTCGTGAGTCTCGACGTCGACGCCTTCGCCGACGCGGCGGGGGCGTACGTCCATATCCCCTTCTGCTCCCAGGTGTGTCCGTACTGCGACTTCGCAGTCGTTGCCGGCGCCGATGACATGGCAGGCCGCTACGTGGCGGCGGTCGTTACCGAGATCAAGTCTACGGGGTCATGGCGGCCCCTCGACGCTGTCTATTTCGGGGGTGGGACACCAAGCCACATCGACCCCGGGCTGCTCGGACGAATACTCGAAACCCTGAAGTCGGTCCACGGTTTGTCCGTCGACGCCGAGGTGTCCCTGGAGGCAAACCCGGAGGACTTCGACTCGGCCAGAGCCTCCAGTCTCCGCTCCCTCGGATTCAATCGGGTCTCCTTCGGTGCTCAGAGTTTCGATCCAGGTGTGCTCGGGTCACTGGGCAGACGTCACGGTCCCGATCAGATTGGAGCTTCGGTAAACGCCGCGAGATCCGCCGGCTTTGAGAACGTCTCGCTCGATCTCATTTTCGGAACACCCGGAGAGACGGATGTCTCCTGGATGGACACGATACGAGGCGCGATTGACGCTGACCCCAATCACGTGTCCTGCTACTCCTTGACCGTCGAGCGGGGGACACCGTTGGGCCGCGCCGTCGCAGACGGGGCAATAGCTCCCGACCCCGACGTCCAGGCTGACCGATACGAATCGGCCGATGCGGCTCTGGCCGCCGCGGGCTTCGAGCGCTATGAGGTTTCCAACTGGTCGAAGCCGGGATTCGAGTGTCAATACAACCTCACCGTCTGGGCACAGGGGGAGTACGAGGCGTACGGAAACGGAGCCCACCGCTTTCGGCGCGGGGCACGATCTCGCAACATCCGTCGACTCGACGCCTACATGGAGACCGTCGAACGAGGAGAGCAACCCGTCGCAGGATCCGATCCGATCACCGGGTGGGATCTCGAATTGGATCGGATGTTCGTCGGGCTACGGATGAAGCAAGGGATCGTTCTCGGCTCCGGCGGGCAGACCTTTCTCGAGTCCGATGATGGTCGTCGATTGGTCGATGCCGGTGTCGTTGCCACCTCAGGAGATCGTCTCAGGGTGACCAATCCGCTACTGACAGATGAGGCAAATCGTGTGGTTCTCGGCCTCGGCGAGCCGAACAGCTGGAAATGACCGATATCGTGTAGCCGACAGAACATGCTTGAAGACCGTCGATCCGAGATCCTGCGAGCTCTTGTAGAAGAGCACATACGCACCGGCGAGCCGGTGTCGTCCCGCGCCATCGTCGAAAGAGCTGCATTGACGGTGTCCACTGCAACCGTTCGAAACGACCTGACTGCTCTCGAGGTCGAGGGATATGTCGTTCAGCCGCACACGTCTGCAGGGCGCATCCCTACATCCAATGCCTATCGCTATTACGTCGACCACCTCGGTCCCGGCAGGCTCCGCTCCGCCGCCCAGTCCAAGATCGACACCTTCTTCGGGGAGGTTCACTTCGAGCTCTCCAAATTGTTGAAGCAGACATCCGAGTTGCTTGCCGACGTGACCGACCTGCCATCCGTTGTTGTCGGGCCAGGCGTCGGGGGCGATCAGATTCGGGCGCTGCACACTGTTCAGGTGACGACCGACCAGGTCCTGATAGTGGTCGTGACCGATGGCGCCCGGGTGTTTCAACAAAGGGGCAGAGTCCGTGTGCCGGTGACGCCGTTAGAGATCGAGGAGGCCCAGCAGATCATCAACAGGGCCGTCATTGGAAGCGATCTCGGCTCGGACATCGTCATCGACCCCGAAGAGCTGACCCAGCTCAACGAGCCGATTCGCGAGGCCGTGCTCACCGTCGCCGATGCGTTGCATCTGGTCGCGGCCGCGGGAACCGAGGTCTATGTGGGCGGCACCCAGAAAATGTCCTCGGTTTGGGACGACCTCACGGCTGTCGAAGAGATCCTCGCGGTTCTCGAGCGTGAGGCCGAGGTCATGAAGATCCTCGCCGGGGCCTCGGGAACATCGATCCAGATTGGCTCCGAATTGCTGGTCGAGGATGTCGAGCTTGCAGTGGTTTCGAAGACCTACGAGGCAGGCGTTGCCGGCGGCAAGGTGGGAGTCATCGGTCCGATGCGCATGAACTACAAGCGGGCGATCTCGGCGGTCGAAGAAGTGACCCGCGAGCTCGAGGATCGAATCGGAAGCGGTCAAGACTGATCAATGGCCACTGACTACTACGAGGTGCTCGGTGTTGACCGGGACGCCACAACCGAACAGATCAAGAAGGCGTTCCGTCGGGTCGCTAGAGATACCCACCCCGACTCAAACCCCGGAGACGCCAGTGCGGAGGCCCGGTTTCGTCAGGCTGCAGAGGCATATGAGGTCCTCTCCGATCCGGAGCGTCGCCGTCGTTTCGATCGTGGCGATGTCATCGACATTGGCGACCTTCTGGGAGGTTTTGGCGGCATCGACGACCTTCTGAGATCGGTGTTCGGTGAGGGCGGGCTGTTTGGCGCGGCTCCCAATCGCCCGACCAGGGGTCGGGACATTCTCGTTCGGGTCAACGTGGACCTCGTCGATGCAGGCTTCGGCACCGAGTCGACCGTGTCTTTCCCGACCAGGGCCGACTGCGCCGTTTGTGGGGGTACCGGCGCCGAGCCGGAGTCGGGCCAGGTGACCTGTCCGGACTGTGGCGGCGCAGGCCAGGTTCGAGCAGCGAGACGTTCCCTGTTCGGGACGATGATGACCGTCACAGCCTGCCCGACCTGTCACGGGGACGGGGTGTTGATCGCCAAACCGTGTCTCAACTGTGAGGGGATCGGTTCCGTAGAGGAGGAGTCCGCTTTTAGTGTCGAGATCCCTGCCGGTGTCAGCTCGGGGACGCGACTCCGGTTGAGTGGCAGGGGCGAGTCAGGTGGTCGCCTGGGCCCGCCCGGTGACCTGTTCGTAGAGGTTGAGGTCGAATCGGATCCGAGGTTCGAGCGTCACGATGCAGATCTCGTTCATCGGCTCACTCTGGGCATCGCCGAGGCATCTCTCGGGACGCAATTCGATATCCCTCTGATTGACGGAGGGACCGCCCCACTCGACATTCCGGCCGGGACCCAAACCGGGGCCGTGTTCATGATCCCGGGGCAGGGAATGACCCGACTTGGCCGTAGGCAACGAGGCGATCTCGCGGTCGTCGTTTCTGTCTACGTTCCCGAAGACCTTTCGCCCGAGGAAGAGGAGCTTCTTCAGAAGCTGGCGGCGATTAGGGGAGAACGCACGAATCGTGCGACCCCCGCGGGCTGATGGGTCACGTACCCCACGTCTATCGGGGAGGGCCATGGGAAATGGAGGAACTCGGTCTCATCCGGTCACAACGTGATCACCTCGAACGTGTTCTTCGTCTGAAGTCGGGTGCACCCCTCTCCTACACAGACGGGCAAGGAGTGATCGGACTTGGCAGCTACGACAGCGGGATTGTGATCAGGGGCGAGGAAGTGTCACAGCCACGTCCCACCGAGCTGATTGTGGCCAGTGCTCCACCGACCAGTCGTGACCGGGCCCGGTTTCTTGTCGAGAAGCTTGCCGAACTCGGTGTGGTCCGGCTGCAATGGCTCTCGACCGTTAACGGGAGCCGCAGGATTCCGCCTCCGGAAAAGGCGATGGCATGGACCATCTCGGCACTGGAGCAGTCACGAGGCGCATGGCTGATGACCGTTGACGAGGCCATGGTTGGCTGGTCGGATCTGAAAAGCCCGGTTGCCGCAGCCGATCCGGGGGGAGAGGCCCCCGACTCCTGGCGACCACAGACCGTGGTCATCGGGCCCGAAGGGGGCTGGGCTCCAGGGGAATTGCCGGCGACGACAACCCGGTTGGATCTGGGGACCACGATCCTGAGAATCGAGACCGCAGCCGTCGTGGCAGCCGCCCGACTCATCTGAGCGAAGGTCCTAGCTTGCCGTCGATAGAACAAGTAGCATGCTGGCGGGCTCATGGGAGAGCTATCTTTTGGTAGATAAATTCAGCGCCAGCCTTGGCACAAGACTCCGCGCGGCACGTCGGCAGCGTGGCTGGTCTTTGGGAGAGATTGAGGCCTTCACCGAGGGTGAATTCAAGGCGTCGGTCGTTGGTGCCTATGAGCGCGGAGAGCGCGCAATCAGTGTCCACCGTTTTGTCCGTTTGGCCGAGGTTTATGGTGTTCCCGCAGGCGATCTCCTGCCGATCATCACGGACAGTGATTCGGTTGTGATCGATCTCGATGCTCTCGCCGCCGGTGGCTCAGACAACCTGGCCGAGCGCTACCTGGCTGCGATTCAGCTGCTCCGCCGCGAAGCCGGGACCAACGAAGTCCGCGATTCTGACAAGGTAGTCCTCGCAACGCTCATGGAAGCTTCTGTCGAGCCCGACACCGATAGATCAACCTGACCCCGCATTTCTCTAGCTCAGCCCCGAGAGGCCGATAGAATCAGTATCGGCGTCACAACGTGGACGTCATCCCTGTGTCCTCTGACCACATCGAATCGCGCTTACGCGTCCCGTCCCATCATTTGATGCTTGACCTTCTCGGGGAGTCGGACCGCCACCTTCGCCAGGTGGAGGCTCACTTTCCGGAGGTTCGTTTTGTCGCGCGCGGTGACGAGATAGCGCTCAAAGGTGAGGAGGACAAGGTCGAGGCGGCCGTGACTTCCCTCGGCGAGCTCCTGATTTTGGTCCAGGAAGGTCACGCCATCGATAGCGGGCGTGTCGATGAGGTCGTCAAGATGGTCCTTGACGATGTGCCCAGTCCTTCCGGCGTTCTCAAGGATGGGATCCCGGTAGGTCGGGGCCGGATGGTGCGACCGAAAACCCATGGACAGCAGAAGTACATCGAGGCCATCCGACAGAACACGCTCACGTTCGGAATCGGGCCGGCCGGGACTGGAAAGACCTACCTGGCAATGGCAGCCGCGGTCGACTCCCTGATCAGCGGTTCTGTCCGTCGCATCATCCTGACCAGGCCTGCGGTGGAAGCCGGCGAGCGTCTCGGGTTTCTCCCCGGTGATCTGAGCGCCAAGGTCGACCCTTATCTGCGACCTCTCTACGACGCTCTCTGGGACATGCTCGGCCCCGAGGAGACGGCATCTCTGATCGAGCGGGGAACCATTGAGATAGCTCCGCTCGCTTACATGCGTGGAAGGACTCTCAACGATGCGTGTGTGATCCTCGATGAGGCTCAGAACACGACTCCGGAGCAAATGAAGATGTTTTTGACCCGTCTTGGCTTCAATTCCAAGATGATCATCACCGGCGACGTGTCCCAGACCGATCTACCCGTCGACCGTCGCTCCGGTATGCGGATAGTTCGCCAGATCCTGCGGGACATACCCGGTGTCTCATTTATTGAACTGACAGCACGTGACGTGGTCCGTCATCGGATAGTGGCCTCGATTGTCGAGGCCTATCAGAAGTTCGAGACGGAACAGAAGTGATCCAGCGTCCCACCATCGTTCGAGGCGCCATTTTCCTGGCGACCGTGGTTGCGGCCTGGGGTGTGCTGTCGCTGGGGACCACGACCGTGGACGAGACCATTGTTGTGGGGGAACTGGCGCAACGGACCTATACAGCCGAGCATGAAGCCGAGGTCGAGGACACCGCCGCCACCGAGGCTGCCAAAGAGGATGCGTGGGACTCTGTTCCAGATGAGTTCAGGGTCTCTGCAGAGGTCCAGGATGCAGTCAGGGCAGACATCAACGGCGTCTTCGACGACCTGGAAGCCAGTGTTCTCATCGTCCCGTTGCCGACCACACCAACGACGGTGCCCGAGGAGACGGTCACCACACCCCCCGATCCCGATCCCGATCCCGATCCCGATCCCGATCCCGAGGCCACAACCACGACCTTGCCCCCTCTGCCGTCTCAGCTCTCAGGTGTGGTCTTCATCGACGTAGATGAAAACGGTCTATTCGAGCCAGATGCAGAAGCGGAGCGGGTCGACAAGGGAATCGAAGGCGTCCTGGTCCAGGTGGACGTCGCAGGGGAGATTTCCACGGCGACAACCGATCTCATCGGTGTCTGGACCGTGGAAGTGGTAACCGGGGCAAACGCCGCAATCGTGACTGTGGACCACACGGACGACGCGATCCCGGTCGGATATATCCCGGGGAGCGAAGACATCCGGCAAGAGATCGCTTGCGCCGAGGCCGAACAGTGTCTGACCACGCCGGTGGGCTTCGTCGTGAACCTGGTGCCAGCGGATGAGATTGCTGAGTCAATCTCCTCGATTCATCTTGTCACTTTCGACGTCGCTCTGCCCCTGGCCCTGACGGCTTCCGATGATGTGGTTCGGGTGGCCCTGGGGCTGAGCCCACGTCTCCCAATTGCCCGCACCGCTTCGATAGCCAGGGCCAACCAGGAGTTTGGTCTCCAGATCAGGTCAGACCAGATGACCGAGGCACGGCAGCGGATCAACACGAGCCCGCCGGTCATCTTCTATGACGATCTGCCCCCGGAGTCCGACAAAGACACCATGGATAGTGAGGCTGCCGCGGCGGTCGTGGCCACGTTCATCCAGCCCAACTACCTGGTTGACGCAACCGAGACCGAACGACTGAGGCAGGCCGCAGCGGACAGTATCGAGCCGGTGACGGTCGTCTACTCGGGCAATCAGGAGATTGTTGCGGAACGCCAGCGATTGACCCAACTGGACGTCGATGCGATTGAACAGACGACGTCACTTGTCACCGCGGTCCAGGGGGAGAGCGGCCTGTTGGCTGTTCTCGCAGTCCTGGTCGGTCTTCTCGGCCTGTATCTGGCCACCTTCCGTCCCGAGTTCTGGTCGCGGCCGCGGATGGTCGCGTTGCTGGGGATACTCCTGGTCCTTGCTGCAGCAGCGGTCAGAGGAACCGTGATCCTCCAGGATGCCACCAGTTGGTACGTGCTCCCGGCGGTTGCCTTCGGCTTCATGACGGCGGTCTTGTTCGACTCGCGAATCGCTGTGCTGATGGCGTTGTCAGTTGGTGTGCTGGCGGCGGTCGGTGCCAAAGACACCGGATTGGCTGTCTATGCACTGCTGGCAACGATGGCACCGATTCCTTTCGTGAGCTCGGTGAGCAGTCGGGGTGCGTTCCGAAAGGCGGTTGCGTTCTCATCCATGGCTGCAGCGGTTGTGGCCGCGGCAACCTCGTGGTTCTTCCACGCGACTCCCGAGGACGTGCCGGTCGAGATATTCGGGGTAGCGGTCAATATTCCGCTCGAATTCATTGGTACCTCGATGCTTTGGGCGTTTGGCATCTCTGTTGTCGCTTCGCTGATCGGCCTTGCCGCGCTCCAATTCTTCGAGTCCGCCTTTGACATAACGACTTCGCTGAGTCTTCTCGATCTCACCGACCGAAATCACAAGGCACTCCAGTTGCTTCAGGAGCAAGCCTTCGGGACGTTCAACCACTCGCTCATGGTCGGAACCCTCTCCCATGCTGCGGCCCGAGCCATCGGTGCAAATGCACTCCTCGCCCGAGCGATGGCCTACTACCACGACCTGGGCAAGACCGAGAACCCCACATACTTCATCGAGAATCAGTTCGGCATCCCCAACCCGCACGACCAACTCACCCCCAAGGAATCGGCCGATGTGATCCGGCGCCATGTCAGTGACGGGATCTCTCTTGCCAGGAAGTTCAAGATTCCGTCTGACGTTGCATCAGGCATCGTCAGCCATCATGGCGACGGCGTTATGCGCTACTTCTATGAAACCGCACGCACCGAGTCCGGCGAAGATGTTGATGTCGACGACTTCCGCCATATCGGTCACAAACCGCGCACGGCCGAATCGGCAATCTTGATGATGGCGGACTCCCTCGAGGCCGCATGCAGGGCGGTCTTCCAGACAGAAGAGCCGACGCCCGATTCGATCGAGAAGGTTGTCAACAGAGTGATTGACGAGAAGATCGAAGATGGCCAGCTGCGGGAGTCGCCGCTTACCCTGGGAGAGCTCACAAAGATAAGAGAAGCATTCCTGGAGTCGCTGGTCGGCCATTATCATCAGCGGATCGCATACCCGAACTTCCCCGGATCTTGATGGACGAGACGTTAAGTACAAGGGTCAGGCCCGCTCGATGAGCGTGTTCCTGGCCGATGAACAGTCCGAAGAACTCGATCTTCCTCGGTTACGCAGCCTGGCCGAGTTGCTTCTCGCCGAGGAGAGCTACCCGGACGGCACCGAGGTGACCCTCTTGTTCGTAGAGGACGAGGAAATGGCCTCCTACAACTCCCGTTTCCTGGATCGGGCCGGACCCACCGATGTTCTCGCTTTTCCGGTCGAGGAGCTGCTTCCCGGCGTAGTCCCCGAAACCGACCCAAACGGGCCACCCCTCGTCATCGGAGATGTGATCGTTGCTCCTGGCTATGTTCGCCGCCAGGCAAAGGAGTATGAGGTCACGATGGACGACGAAATATCCTTGATGGTTGTTCATGGGATCCTCCACCTCCTCGGCTATGACCACGAGAACGACGACGGTGCCTCTGTGATGGAGGGCCGGGAAGCCGAGATCCTGGGAATGGTTGGGATGGTGAGACGGTGACGGTTGCCGCGCTGATCCTGGCCTCATTCTGTTTGATCCTTGCCGCATGGCTCAGGGCCGCCGGGACCGCAATCTCCCGAATACCTCGCGCTGATGCATTGCGTGACGCCGCCGACGAAGTGAAAGGCGCCCGTTCGGTCGCCGACCTGCTGGATGAGCGAGAGCTGATCCCTCATGCCGTGGGGATGGTCGGTTCAGCCTTGTTGGTGATCGCCGCCGTAGTCGGTATGGCAGTGCTCGCGTCCGGAGAGTCGGAATCCAACTCGATTCTCATCGCTGCCGGGGTTGGATTGGTGGTGTTCGTAGTTGGGGACCTGATCCCCCGTCAGATTGGCCGCCGGGGTCAAAAAGGGATCGCCTACCGCTCCGCCGGGTTGCTTCGGGTGACTGTTGCGATCGGAGGCTGGGCTAACGAGCTGTTGCCAGACATCGACGACGAGGTCGATGACCACTCATACGGCGAGGGTGAGGCAGACGAGCAAGAACGTGAGCTGATCGACTCGGTCCTCGAATTCGGGGAGACGATCGTCAGAGAGGTCATGACGCCGCGTCCCGACATGATCACTATCGATGTGGGTGCGTCGATCGAGGAACTGATTTCAGTGGCAACCGCTGGAGGCTTCTCGAGGGTCCCGGTCACCAGCAATGGCGACATGGTCGGGATGGTGATCGTGAAAGATCTGCTGCCGATGCTCGGTGAAGGGCAGCGCCCTTCTATTGCGGCTGTCATGAGACCTGTCGACTTTGCCCCCGAGAGCAAATTGGCGTCGGTCCTTCTCGCGGAGATGCAGGCAAGCCACACCCATCAACTGATCGTTGTCGACGAGTACGGCGACATCGCGGGTCTGGTGACAATCGAGGACCTGCTCGAGGAGCTCGTTGGTGAGATCGCAGATGAGACCGACGACGAAGAAGACTTCATCACCTCCGAGGCCCCCGGGCTTTGGGAAGTGGACGCGAGAGTGGCCGTCGATGAGTTGGCGGACGCGACCGGGGTCGAGTTCCCCGACGAAGACTGGGATACGGTCGGTGGCCTGATCCTCGGTCTGGCAGAGCGAGTTCCCGAAGAGGGCGAGCAGTTCAGATACGGCATGCTGACGTTCACCGTCACTCGCATGCAGGGACGGCGAGTGTCGGAGGTCAGGGTCGTCGCCCGGTCGGCGGCAGAGGCCCAGTGAAATCCGGGTTCGTGCCCGTTGTCGGACGGCCAAACGTGGGCAAGTCGACTCTGGTCAATCAAATGGTCGGGTCGAAAGTGGCGATCACCTCCTCTCGCCCGCAGACAACCCGAAACGCGATCAGGGGAGTGGTGACCGGACCTGATTCGGCGGAGCCGGAGTATCAGGTAGTACTCGTGGACACCCCGGGTTTGCACCGTCCCAAGACAGAACTCGGCACCAGGCTGAATGCTGTTGTCTACCGCACCCTTGGTGAAGCCGACGCCGTGTTGTTCCTGATTGACGCAACCATGCCTGTCGGTCCTGGAGACCGACTGATAGCCGAGCGACTCTCAGAAGCTGGTGCCGAGGTGATCGTTGTCGTCAACAAGACGGACAAAGCGAAGAGAGGTGACGTGATCGAGCAACTCGCGGTTGCCGGTGATTGGGACTTTGCCTCCTATGTGCCGATTTCGGCCAAGGAAGGTGACGGGATCGAGGACCTCCTCGGCGAAGTGGTCTCCCGTCTGCCCGAAGGGCCGTTGTACTACCCGGAGGGGATGACGAGCGACCGGCCGGAGAGCTTCATCATCTCCGAGCTGATACGGGAGAAGTTTCTCGATCGGCTTCGGGAGGAGCTTCCGCACTCTCTCGTCGTGCGTGTCGACGACATCGAGCAGCGCGACGACGGGCTCGTCGACATCTCTGCAGAAATCATGGTGGAGCGGAGTAGTCAGAAGGGCATCGTCATCGGCAAGGGCGGTTCTCTCCTTCAGACCGCAGGCACCGAAGCTCGAGAGGATCTGGAGCGACTCCTCGGCGCCAAGGTGAATCTGAGGCTGCACGTGAGCGTGGAGAAAGACTGGCAGCGTCGTCCCCAGTTGTTGGACCGGCTCGGGTTCGAAGAGGCCTAAGACTCCGACGTTGCGATCAGGTCAGCGTGTCGCAGCGGTCGGCGAGATCGAGATCACGGGCGGTGAGCCCGCCTTCTGAATGGGTGGACAGGGTCAGCGTGACTTTGTTCCAGCGAATGTCGATATCTGGATGGTGGTCATACTTCTCCGCCATGATCGCAACCCGGGTCACGAAGCCCATCGATTCGTTGAAGTCGGCAAACTCGTAGGTTCGGGTTATCTCGGTCCCGGCCATGGACCACTCGGGATGTGCTTCGAGGAATGCCTCGATTTCGGTTGCGGAAACAAGCGCCATATCCGAAGACTATTCGACTGCGGCTATACCCTGGGCCTTCATATGGCCATTCGGCACGATCAGGGGATTGTTCTCCGCTCATATCCATTCGGTGACTCTCACCGCGTGGTTGTGCTGCTCAGCCCGAACCACGGGAAGATGCGCACCGTCGCCAAAGGGATTCGGAAGACAAAAAGCCGCTTCGGCGGGCGACTGGAGCCTTTCACCCACGTCGATCTCATTCTCTACGAAGGCCGCAACCTCGACACCATCACCCAGGTAGCGGTTATCGAGCCGTTCCCTCACCTGAGGCGAAACCTCGATGCCGTGGTCGCAGCGGGCACCATGGTCGAGGCTGCCGACGCGGTTGCCCAGGAGGGGGAGTCTTCGATGCGTCTATTCCTCCTTCTTCAGCGGGGACTACGCGCTCTCGAAGCTGGCGAGACCGGCAAGGACCTGATAACCAGCTTCCTTCTCAAGCTTGCCGATGTTGTCGGTATTGCCCCTTCTCTCCAGCAATGCGCCTCATGTGGCCGGGTCGACGATCTGCATCGGTTTTCGTTTGCCGGGGGAGGGGCGATTTGCGATCAGTGCCGAACTGAAGGTGCGGTTCGCCTCAGGGAAGGCCTCACCGATTATCTTGCTGATCTCGCCAACGCCGAGTTCGCTCAGATCTCTCCAGTGGACGACGCTCTCTCCGGTGATGCGATGGGCATCGCCCGACGGTTCGTCGAGTACCACCTCGATCGAAAGCTGGCATCCCTGGCGGTGATGGAGTGACCCTCGACACATCCCGAATCGATCCTGCCCAGATCCCGGCCCACGTCGGGCTCATCCTCGATGGCAACGGGCGCTGGGCCAACGCACGGGGTCTCCCCAGAACCGCGGGGCATCTCGCCGGCGAGGCCGCCCTCTTCGACACGGTCGAAGGTGCGCTCGAACTCGGGATTAAATGGATAACCGCCTTCACGTTTTCGACCGAGAACTGGACCCGATCCGATGAAGAGGTCGAGTTCTTGATGTGGTTCAACGAGGACCTCCTCACCAGGCGTCGCGACGACCTCGACGCCCAGGGCGTTCGTATGTGGTTCGCCGGAGACATGGACGATCCCCGGATCCCGGATCGGAACCGCAAGCACATGGCGGAGGCGTCCGAGAAGACGGCCGGCAACACCGAACTCAATCTTGTGTTTGCCTTCAACTACGGGAGCCGTCGCGAGATCGTCGACGCAACAGTGGCCCTGGCGGCAAGAGTCGCCGCCGGAGAGATCGCTCCCGACGACATAGACGAGGCATCGATTCAGGCTTCTCTGTACATCCCCGAGATGCCCGATGTCGACTTGATCATCCGGTCATCGGGCGAGCACCGGCTCTCAAACTTCTTGCTCTGGCAGGCCGCATACGCCGAGTTCTACTTCCCGGGCATCCTCTGGCCCGACTTCGACCGCCACGCCCTTGTCGACGCCGTTGTCGATTATCAGGACCGTGATCGCCGATTTGGTGCGGCCGATGATCGGCCCCAGGTTGACTAAGAGAGAGGACCGGGCCACCGTTGCTCGTTCAAAATGACCGATGTGACCCTCGACACAATCTCCAATCTTGCCAAGAAGCGTGGCTTTGTCTTTCAGTCCTCCGAGATCTACGGAGGGCTTCGATCGGCTTACGACTATGGACCTCTTGGCGTCGAACTGCTCCGCAACGTAAAGCAGGAGTGGTGGCGCTCGATGGTTCAGGAGCGTGCCGACATCGTCGGGCTCGACTCGGCGATCCTTCAGGCCCGCCAGGTCTGGGAGGCGTCGGGTCATGCCGAGGTGTTCACCGACCCTCTCGTTGAATGCCGCAACTGTCACAGCCGATTCCGTCTCGACAAACTCGGCGACCCCGATCAATGCCCGTCATGTGGAAAGCGGGGGACGTTCACTGATCCTCGCTTGTTCAACCTGATGTTCCGAACCCACATGGGTCCGGTCGACAGCGACGAGAACATGATCTATCTCCGACCGGAGACGGCCCAGGGGATCTTCACCAATTTCGAGAACGTCCGTCGCACCAACCGGCTCAAACTCCCTTTCGGGATCGCCCAGTTGGGTAAGTCGTTCCGCAACGAGATCACCCCGGGCCAGTTCGTTTTCCGGACCCGTGAGTTCGAGCAGATGGAGATGGAGTACTTCTGTGCCCCCGAGGAGAGCGCGGAGTGGTTCGCCTACTGGCAGGAGAATCGCTTTCAGTGGTATCTCGACCTCGGCATGACCGAGTCGAATCTCCGCATCCGTCCACACGACGACGACGAGTTGAGTCACTACTCGGCGGGCACGGTCGACGTCGAATACGACTTCCCCTGGGGATGGGACGAGTTGGAGGGGATCGCCAACCGGACCGACTTCGATCTCAAGCAGCACTCGGAGCACTCGGGAAAGGATCTGCGCTATTTCGACCAGGAGGCAAACGAGCGGTTCTTTCCTCATGTGATTGAGCCGGCGGCAGGGGCCACCAGGACGACCTTCGCGTTCCTCATCGACGGCTACACCGAAGAGCAGGTGAACGACGAAACCCGTGTGATCATGAAGCTCCACCATCGCCTCGCCCCCTACAAAGTGGCCGTGCTTCCGCTCTCCAAGAAGCCAGAGTTGATCGAGCCTTCAGAGAAGCTGGCGGCCGAATTGCGCAAACGCTGGATGATTGAGGTTGACGTAACCCAGGCGATCGGGCGTCGCTATCGCCGTCAGGACGAGATCGGCACCCCATACGCGGTGACTGTTGACTTCGAGAGCCTTGACGACCACGCGGTGACGGTGCGTGATCGCGACACGATGGCGCAGGACCGGGTTGGCATGGACGGCCTTGTTGCCTATCTCGACGAGAAGCTGACCTGAGATTTACAGTCCGTTATCGCATCGAGGGAGAGACTGGGGGCCGGTGATATGAGGTGAGTCGATCACTAATCGGATGGATCGTTGCTGCTGTCCTTGCCGTTGGCGGGGCCGCTCTTGCCTGGGTCTATTTCGCAGGTGGGTCGGGTGAGCCTTCGACCGAATTGACCACGCCCGACATCGCTGGGGAGACAACCATCGCTGGGTCAGCCGGAGGCAGCCCAGAGTTCGTTATCGATCCGACACAGTCACTCGCCACCTTCGAGATTGATGAGGAGTTGAGCGGGTCTCCCAACCATGTGGTCGGCACCACCAACGTTGTCGCCGGCCAGATCCAGGTGGATCCTTCAGATCTCTCTACGGTCCAGTTCAGCCAGATCATCATCAACGGCCGGACCTTTGCGACGGACTCGTCATTCCGGGATCGGGCGATACGTGGTCCGATCATCCTCAACTCTGCCGTCGATGAGTTCGAATTGATCACCTTCGACGTCGCATCGGTCGATGGGCTTTCAGGCTCGGCGTCGCCAGGGGACACGGTCGAGTTCACGCTCACCGGTGATCTGACCGTGCGTGGCACCACCAACGAGGAGACGTTCGACGTAACAGTCACCCTGAGGGATGAAGCAACTCTCACCGGTAGCGCCGAGACGACGGTTCTCCGCTCCGACTACGGCATCGGCATCCCCAGCGTCCCCAGGGTGGCCAACGTGGGTGATGAGGTCCTGATCCGACTCGAGTTTGTCGCGATATCCGGCTGACGTAGACATCCAGACTCCCGTCTGCCGACTCCGGAGGTCGGGGGATTCCTTATGATCGGCAGGCGATGGCAGAACGAGGCGACATAGACCGGGTGCGTGAGGCTTCGGACCTGGTTGACCTGATCGCCGAGGTCACCAAGGTCAAGAAGTCCGGCCGCAGCTATACCGCGATTTGCCCGTTTCACGAGGAGAAGACACCTTCGATGTCCGTTGACCGGGCGCGAGGGCTTTACCACTGCTTTGGCTGCGGCAAAGGAGGCGATGTCTTCACGTTTGTTCAGGAGACTCAGGGAGTCGACTTTGGCGAAGCCATTGAGCTTCTGGCGCGCAAGGCCGGGATCACCCTCGTCCGTGACCCGGAGGACGCCAAGCGGCGGGGCAAGCGGGGTGCTGCCGTCGAGGCCATCCAGCGCGCCATCGACTTCTATCACCAGCGGTTGAAGAAGGCACCCGAAGCCGGTCCGGCCCGGGCCTACCTCCGAAGCCGTGGATACGAGGTCGACCTGATCGACGAGTGGCGGCTGGGGTTTGCCGGTGTCGACTGGGACACGTTGACCAAGGACCTGAAGGCAGGCGGAGTCGCCGATCAGGCCATGCTGGACGGAGGACTCTCCAGACGTGGTCGTCATGGGCTCTTCGACGTCTTTCGAGGGCGGCTCATGTTTCCAATCCACGACCTGCGGGGTGACCCCGTGGGATTCGGCGCCCGGAAGATCGACGAGATCGACCCCGAGGTGACCAACAACCCCGATGCCAAGTATGTGAACTCTGCCGACTCGATCGTCTATCACAAGGCGCAGGTCCTCTTTGGTCTTCACCGGGCGCGGCGTTCGATGGACCACGACCATCCCGCTGTCGTAGTCGAGGGCTACACCGATGTGATCGCGATGCACCAGGCCGGAATCGAATCGGCGGTTGCCACCTGCGGCACGGCCCTCGGCGAAGGTCACTTCGATCTTCTCAGGCGTTTCGCCGACAAGGTTGTGCTCGCTTTTGATTCCGACGAGGCCGGCACGAAGGCGGCGTTGCGTGGCGACGAGTTGGAGGCGCCGTTCCGTCTCGACCTCGACCTGCGGGTGGCGGTGATGCCCGATGGGCTAGATCCCGCGGACCTGGTCCAGGAGGGACGTCACGACGAATTGGTCAAGGCGGTGGCATCGGCGAGGCCCCTGCTCGAGCACAGGATTGAATATGAGGTGAGCCGTCACGACCTGTCCGGGCCCGAAGGGCGAGCCCGTGCCCTCCATGCCGCGGCCGCCCAGGTGAGAAGGGTCTCCGATCCCATCGCCCGACGGGAGTACAGCCGGTTCGTCGCCCGTCTCGTGGGTGCCGACCTCGCCGACGTCGAGGCTGCGGTTGGTCGGGGACGTGGAAGTGCCGGCGTCGACAGCACAACAGCGGAGCGTCCGTTGGATCGGCTCGAGTCGCAGCTGCTTCGGGTCGCCGTGACGACTCCCGGCGAGCTCTCCGAGTTGACAGAGGACGACTTCGCCGACCCCAGGCTCCGGACAGCCTTTGTTGCCATCGCTGCCAGTCTCGAGTCTGGCGTGGAGGTGGACATCTCGAAGGTCGAAGACGCGGACGCCCAGGGAATTCTTCGATCGCTCCTTCTTGATGAGACACCTCCGGTCTCGGGTGAGGAGATGCTGTCGAGGGCCCGGGCGAGACGTCTCGACACCGAAATCGATCGGATCGAGGCCGATCTCCAGAGTTTGGATCCTGAGAGCGATGCCTATTCCGACATGCTGCGTCGCTTGGTAGCTTTACAGAAGGAAAAGCGAGCCAAATCGGAACCGTGAACTCAGAACTCAAAGATGTCGTAGCGGCCCTGCTCATAAGGGGAAAGCATCGAGGGTTCCTCACGATGGTCGAGGTCCAGCAGGAGCTGGAGGATGCTGAGGCCAGTGGTGAGGCCTTCGAGGAGGTCGCCGGTGTGCTCCGGGGCAAGGGGATCAAGCTCACAGAGGAAGGCCCGAGTGTCACCGAGGACTTCATCGAGGTCGGCCAGATCTCGGTGTCCGACCCGGTTCGCCTCTATCTCAATGAGATTGGCCGATACCCCCTCCTCACCGCCCAGCAGGAGGTCGAACTGGCCATGCAGATGGAGGCCGGCCAGCGTGCCCACAAGCGCCTTCTCGATGGGGACATGGCCGAGGAGGACGTCTCCTTCCTGGAGCACGAGATTGTCATCGGGGATGCGGCCCAGAAGCAACTTGTCCAATCCAATCTGAGACTTGTCGTCGCTCTCTCCCGTCGATACGTAGGCCGGGGGATGGCGTTGCTCGACCTCATCCAGGAGGGCAACGTGGGTCTTATGCGAGCGGTAGAACGCTTCGACTACCGGAGAGGATTCAAGTTCTCAACCTATGCGACGTGGTGGATCCGTCAGGCCATATCGAGAGCCATCGCGGACCAGGGTCGCACCATTCGCATGCCGATCCACGTGCTCGACTCCGTGAACAAGCTCACACGCGCCCAGCGGGAACTGACCCAGCAGCTGGGAAGAGCCCCGACGGTCGAAGAGCTTGCAGCGGACCTCGACCTCGAAGCGACACGCGTCGCCGAGTTGCAGCGGATTGCCCAGGACACCGTCTCGCTGGAGACGCCGGTCGGTGAGGATGCCGACGGAACACTTGGTGATCTGGTCGAGGACCTCGACTCGATCCAGCCGTCGGATGTCGCTGCTTTCGCGTCGTTGCAGGATCAGCTCGCTCGCGCCCTCGAGGGTCTCAACGACCGGGAGCGTGAGGTGCTGATCATGCGCTTTGGCCTGGCCGACGGTCGGATGCGCACCCTCGAAGAGGTCGGCTCTCACTTCAAGGTGACCAGGGAGCGGATTCGCCAGTTGGAGACAAAGGCTCTGGCCAAGCTGCGCCACCCTGACAAATCGGGGCGTCTCGAAGGCTTCCTCGAGGCCGACTGAATCGCCCTGTCGTGTGCAGTGGTGCGCGCTGAGCGCGCACCACTGCACACGCAGTCGTCTCACGTGCCACAATCGGCCCATGAGGTTTCGCACAGGAATGCTCGTTGGCGCCGCCGCCGGGTATGTGCTCGGAGCCCGTGCGGGCCGGGAGAGATACGAGCAGATCAAGCGTTGGGCCGTCACGGCCCGTCAACACCCTGCAGTGGGGCAGTTGGCCGATCAAGCCGGAGGGCTGGTAGACGCCGGCCGCTACACCGTGGCTGCCGGGCTCTCGGCAGGGGCCAAAGGTCTCAAGACGGTGGAGACAAGGGTCGACTCGGAGTAGAAGAATCCGATTGGTAATCTGACCGGGCCAGTCGGCACCATTCCGCGGTAGCTCAATTGGCAGAGCAGTGGACTGTTAATCCATTGGTTGTAGGTTCGAGTCCTACCCGCGGAGCCCAGGTTCTGTCCGTCACCGTAGGGTCTGTTGCGTGGGACCTAGGGCGTACACGTGTTCGGGCGTAGCCAATGTGTAGCCGTAGGAGTCAGCCGCTTCCAGTGTCGGAGAAAGGACTCGAACCTTCACGAGCACAGATGGCTCACTAGGCCCTCAACCCAACCCTGTCCATACCGTCCAGTGTCAACCAGTGTCAACCAGTGTCGGAATGGTAGGTCATACAGGGCGATTCCCGGTGTCGTAGTCCAAGTCGTGCCGTCTGGTATCGGGCAGTTGCAGCCCGTATGGCTGCATTTTGGCTGCGCCTGGAGAGCTAGGCATCGGTCTCCGGCTCGTCCTGAATCTGGTCTACGTAGCTTCTGACGTACGCGGCTGCGCTTTCGAATCTCGTAGCAGCCTGCAGGGCAACCTGCAGGGACTGATCGGTAGACCCCTTTCTGGATTGCTTCTCGCTCTTCTTGAGAAGATAGACGCCGGTTTGGGCCACCTCGATGGCGTACGGAATCACTTGGCCCAGATACATGCTCATAGGTCGAAGCCTGTAGGCGATAAAGAACGGGAGTCGCTCGTTGCCGCAGGGAACCCCCGCTTGTCTTCTCGCCTTGATTGGACGGTCGGGGGGTTCCAGTGTTGGGTTCGATCCGCCCATTGAACCTCCCCGGGTTCTGCGCAGGTTCCAGACTTTGAGAGGATGGAGTTATGGCAGAGCAGCGAAGGCCGGGGAGATACCCGGCGGAGTTCCGTGAGCGGGC
>Ga0255053_10000117_pt1 | contig 39826 bp, 34 predicted proteins | sample JV7_2_22_MG_FD_188635 | JGI IMG/M metagenome (GOLD analysis project Ga0255053, IMG submission 188635) | Seawater microbial communities from Jervis Inlet, British Columbia, Canada - JV7_2_22 | ecosystem: Environmental > Aquatic > Marine > Inlet | place: Canada: British Columbia | collected... | reverse complement strand
GAACCAATAGAGTGTCCGACCAACCCGTCGGCCAGATCACACAATGACCGGGTCTCCATCAAACCCGGGGCGGTTCGAGGTGCCGGCGGTTTGTGGACAGGACTGGGATGGGTCACACCTGATTGGTGGACAAGCTCTTATTAGGTCACACGGTCCGCCAAGAACGGTCTGGGTGGGGTCGACAGGTCATTATCAGGACAGCATCAGCGATGTGTCAGCCGGTTTGATTGGGTCAGACCCCACCCGGATCTTAAGGGGTTGGGGGTAACTGCTCGAACAGTGTCGCTCCTTCCACTCGCTTCGGGTAAACAGGGTGGCATCCACCACTGCCACACAGAATGGGAATCAATCAGCTGACTCAATCAGCCCAATCGGGGTCCTCGCCGCCTGACAGGATGCGTGCCATACGGCCCACATCATCCCTCCCAGCCGGTTATGTGCGGGTCGGTTCTGGTCACTGTGGTTTCAGCCGTTGACAGTGAACAGGGTTGATGCGTGTTCGGGAAAAACCTCGTTGGGATCGTCGGACAGTTGAAAGCAGATGAGAGCGTGCAGTCCGACCCTGTTGAGAGTGACGGTGAGTGGGTGTTCGATGCCTCGTGTTCTCTCAGAGTTTAAGTACGGCGAGTACCTGTCTTCCTCCTCGTCCGACACGGCGAAGACCCCTTCGAAGATGTCCTCTGTACTGGTTCCCTCATCAACCTTGCGAACTGCGAACCCAATATCCAATCCCTCGGTTGCGTTTATGAACGTGAAGGTCACGGCTGAATTCACATCGAATTCAGTAGGTCCCTCATAGGAACATCCGTCATTGTGGCGGACGGTAATGCCTCCGAGGATCGGAGCAATGGTCGTTGAAGTCGATTCTTGAAGCTGGGTCGTGGTAGTTACGAGAGTCGTCGTTGAAGTTGTCGGTTGAGCTGCAACAGACGCCAACACCGACTGGGTAGTCGTCGGTTCTCCATTGGTGATTACTCCGCCACATGCCGAAACGACCAGGGCAGCAATCAGCATGACTATTGGTAATCGCATCCTCACCTCCTCGACAAGAACAAACGAACCTACCGATTATCTACCCACCGGGCCGCACATAACGGCACTCGGAAGCATGAAACGGTGACACGTACTGGTGCTAGGTTCCGTCGACTGTCAAAGGAGTCATGTGCGTCCATCCAGCGAACTAGAGGCGGTCGTTAGACGGTTTCTCGATGCTCGTGTCGCCCTGGATGTTGACGCAATGAAGGCTCTGAATTCCAAATCTCAGTATCTGCGGCAGATTGGTAGCGATCGCGACGAATGGAATCAGGGTTTCGACGACACGGTCCAGTCGTGGATCGACAGCCAGTTCCAGGATTCTTGGCAGGTCGCAGATGCGTCTCTGTTGAGGATCGAGGCTTATGAGAACGGGGATACGGGTTGGGCAGCCGTGGAACAAGAGCGGACACTGGTCAACGGACACGTCTTCGTCTTTCGAATCACCATGGTGTTTGCGCTGGAGACATATTCATGGAAGCTTGTTCAGATTCACTTCTCTGTTCCGGTCGCCGATGAACAAGTCGTCGGTGTCGAACTGACCGCGTCTCTTAATGAACTACTGACATCGATGGACAGCGAGACTGCAGCTAAGTCGGCCCTCGATGGGTCGCTCGGCACGGCGACCATTGTTTTCACGGATGTCGTCGGATCCACGTCTCTATCGCAAGCGATGGGAGATCGGGCCTGGTCCGATCTAATAACAACACACTTCGACACTGTTCAGGGCATCGTGGTTGATCAAAGCGGTGTTGTTGCCAAGACAATCGGAGACGGAGGGATGTACGTCTTTCCCTCAGGAGTCTCGGCTCTCACGGCGGCGATCGAGATACAGCGATCGACGGCCACCTCTGCAGGCAACGGGCTGCGCCTTAGAGTCGGAGTCCACACAGGAGATGTCGTTCGTAGCCAGACCGACTTCCTGGGCCTCACAGTGAACAAGGCGGCCCGGGTGGCTGCAGCTGCCCAGGGTGGCCAGATCCTCGTTTCGGCGTCAACAGTTGACATGATCAATGACACCGAATTCGACTTCGACGAACCAATCGTTGCTGAACTCAAAGGGATCTCTGGAACCCATGTCCTTCGACCACTCCTCTGGCAGGAGTCCAGCCAAACAGCCCGCACATAACGGCACTTATGTCCGCCTGAGTCAGGGCATCATGAGGGATACATAATGCCGGTTATGGGGCGGGGTTGGGGGACTAGTTCTCCAGGGGAGACGATGCCTGCCTGCTTACCGGGTCGATCTCACGGTGCCTGGCAGAGATCGCCACCCACGATCGCAGCTACTCTCGCGCAACGCTCTTGCTGAGCCTCAGAGACAACCTCTCCCAGATTCACTCTAGGGCCAACGTTCACCCCGGTGAGGTGGTGGCCCGGTCGGCTTCATCCCTACGTGACGGGGTCTTCGAACGATTCAGTCGAAGCGACGAATCGAGAAGTAGAGCTAGCGGCAGGAGCGGGCTGGGTCTGGCCATCGCACGTGAGATCTTCGAGGCACACGGCGGAACGATTGAGGTTGTTGATGGGAAGCTGCCCGGGGCATGTTTCGAGGTGCGTCTATCCCGGCCGCCTACGTCGACCGACTAACTCGAAACCCGTCGTGATACCCTCACCACGGGAGCATTCGGACCTCCCCAAGACGTCCAGTCACAGGAGCAAAGCACGTGGTTGACGAATTCTTTACTGACGTCCCCGGGCCCATCGGGTACCGTGGCCTCGAATCGTCAGACCCATGGTCGTACAAGGTATATCAGCCGGATCGGCTGGTCCTCGGCAAGCGGATGGAGGACCATATGAGGGTCGCCGTCTGCTTCTGGCATTCGTTCAACTGGCCGGGCAACGACGTCTTTGGAGCAGGCACTTTCGATCGTCCCTGGCTCGACGGAGCCGGAGATCCAATGATTGCAGCACACCAGAAGATGGACGCAGCATTTGAGTTCGTCTCCAAGCTGGGAGTGCCCTTCTTCTGCTTCCACGATGTCGATATTGCCCCGCAGGGTGAGACGTTTGTCGAGTCGGCGCGAAACCTCGAGGTCATGGTCGGCTATGCCGAGGAGAAGATGGCCGAAACGGGACTTCGTCTTCTCTGGGGCACGGCCAACCTGTTTTCGCATCCGAGATACGCAGCAGGTGCGGCCACCAATCCCGACCCGGCCGTCCATGCCTACGCAGCCGCCCAGGTCAAACATGCACTCGAATCCACCCATCGTCTCGGTGGTAGCAACTACGTGCTCTGGGGAGGAAGGGAAGGCTACGAAACCCTCCTCAACACCGACCTGGCCCAGGAAGGCACCCAACTAGCACGGTTCCTGACAATGGTCGCCGAGCACAAGCGCATGATCGGATTTGAGGGAACCCTGCTGCTCGAGCCGAAGCCTTCCGAGCCGACAAAGCACCAGTACGACTACGACTCGCAGACGGTCCATGGCTTCCTGGAGCGGTTCGATCTGGCCGACGAATACAAGGTCAACATCGAAGGCAACCACGCAACACTTGCCGGTCACAGCTTCCACCACGAGGTCGCCTACGCGGTATCGCATGGCATCTTCGGCTCGATCGACGCCAATCGCGGCGACCCGCAAAACGGCTGGGACACCGACCAGTTCCCCAATTCCGTCGACGAGCTGTCCCTCATAATCTACGAGATCCTGATGGGTGGCGGCTTTGGTAGTGGAGGCTTCAACTTCGACACGAAGCTGCGTCGCCAGTCCCTCGACCGCACCGACCTCTTTCACGGCCACATCGGGGGGATCGACGCCCTGGCCAAAGCGCTTCTCGTCGCCGCGGACCTCATCGAGTCGAGAACCCTCTCCGGGCCCCGGGCCGAGCGTTATGCGGGATGGTCTGGAGATCTCGGAAAGGGAATACTCTCCGGCTCCGAGAGTGTCGAGTCGCTCGAAGCCAGGGTGATGTCAGGGGAACTGGACCCGACACCGGTCTCGGGACGGCAGGAGTACCTCGAGAACCGTGTGAATCAGACAATCTGGGCCTCCGAAAGCTGAACGATTGCAGGACGCCATTGTGTCCGAGATCGAAATCGAAATCGGCCAGTACCGAATCAAGACGACCAATTCCTACGGGCCTCGCATAGTCGGCACCCGCAGAGAGGGCAGTCCTGAGATGTTGGCTCGGCTGCCTGACGACGTCGCAATCGATCTGGACGAAGGGGGCGCCTACCTTTTCCGCGGAGGTCACCGGCTCTGGGCCGCCCCCGAGGTGCCAGCAATCACCCATGCCCCCGACGATCATCAGTGCGAGGTGACCGAAAGCGGTGAGGGACTAACGATCAAAGCGCCTCCCGACCAGGCGGGCTTGGTCAAGGAGTTGAGGGTCACAGCTGATGAGGACGCTCTTGTTATTGACCACACGATCACAAACGCCGGATCCGCCGACATCACACTTGCTCCATGGGGGATCACCCAGTTTCGACTCGGAGGAACGGCCCTTCTCCCCCTTGCCGCACCCGGGCCATCGACCGGCCTCCAGGCCGATCACAACATGGTTCTCTGGCCATACACCGACCTCAGCGACGACCGGCTCACCTGGACGGAGACAGCCGTACTCATCAAGGCTTCCCCGGGTGAGAAACTCAAGATCGGATCCGGCCCCAATCCGGGACATCTCGGCTACTTCTACGACAGGCATCTGTTCACCAAGATGGTCAGTCCGGCCGAAGAGGACGAGTATCCGGACATGGGAGCCGTCGGTCAGGTTTTCGTCAACGAGGACTTCTGCGAGTTGGAGAGTGTCGGGCCGATCGACACCCTGTCTCCAGGCTCATCGACCTCGCTTCAGGAGACATGGATGATCTCTGAGTGCCCAAACATCGAAACGGCCGGTCGACTCGTGTTGAATCGGAGGTCATCGTGAGTTTCGTCATCGGAATCGACACCTCGACCACCGCCACCAAGGCGGTGCTCATAGACCGTGAAGGCAGTGTCGTGGGTGTCGGCTCGGCGTCCTACGACTACGAAACTCCCGCACCTTTGTGGTCGGAGCAGGACCCGCATCTCTGGTGGGACGGCACAGTGACAGCAATCCGGCAGGTCATGGGCGAGCGCGAGATTGCTCCCTCGGATGTGAAGGCGGTCGGCTTGACCGGCCAGATGCACGGTTCAGTGCTCCTCGACAAGGACGGCGAAGTCGTCCGTCCCGCCATTCTCTGGAACGACCAGAGAACCGAATCTGAGTGCGACGAGATCCGTGGCCTCGTCGGCCACAGGCGTCTTATCGAAGTGACCGGCAACGACGCTCTCACCGGCTTCACAGCTCCAAAGCTGTTGTGGGTACGACGAAACGAGCCGGAGAACTGGGCCCGGGTCAGCCAGATTCTTCTTCCCAAGGACTACGTGCGCTTTCGACTCACCGGGGAGTACGCCAGCGATGTGGCCGGCGGATCAGGGACGATTCTGTTTGATCTTGGATTGAGAACCTGGTCGCCAGAGATTCTCGACGCCCTCGAGATCGACCCGGCACTGCTACCTGCCACCTTTGAAGGCCCCGAGATCACCGGAACCATCTCGGCCACCGCAGCCGAGGCCACCGGACTGAATCCGGGAACTCCGGTAGTGGCCGGGGGCGGTGATCAATCGGCCAATGCCGTTGGCGTCGGTGCGGTTTCTCCGGGCGTCGTCGCGTTATCTCTGGGAACGTCAGGCGTGGTCTTCGCCACCACCGATGGCCCCCAAGTCGAGCCGGATGGGCGTGTCCACGCCTTCTGTCATGCCGTTCCAGAGCGCTGGCACATGATGGGTGTGATGCTCTCCGCCGCGGGAAGCCTCCGCTGGCTACGCGACACGGTCGCACCCGACTCGAGTTTCGACGATCTCGTGGGGCCGGCGGCGGAGGTGTCGCCCGGCAGCGACGGTCTCCTGTTCCTCCCCTACCTGACCGGTGAGCGAACCCCTCACCCCGACCCTCAGGCGAGGGGAGCCTTTGTTGGTCTGACAGTCAGGCACGACATCAGGCATCTCACCAGATCCGTCTTGGAGGGCGTGGCTTTTGGGCTCAGGGATGGCTTCGACCTGATGATCGATTCTGGTGTCCCCGCGCCTACCCAGATCCGAGCATCTGGCGGCGGGATACGGAGTCCGCTCTGGCGCCAGATCCTGGCCGATGTGCTCGACGCCGAGATCGCCACGGTGCAGACCGAGGAGGGTGCAGCCTACGGAGCAGGCCTCCTTGCCGCTGTCGGGGCAGATTGGTTTGGCTCCGTTGAGGAAGCTTGCGCCGCCTCGGTCGTCACACAGAAAGTCGCCACGCCTTCAGGGCTAGGCCCGACTTACGCGAAGGCTCATGCCCGCTATCGATCTCTGTATCCGGCTCTGGCCCCGACGTTTCACGCCCTGTCGGAATAGGCGAAGAGACCTACCCCCAGGAGGTCTCCGTCACCGGCCTCAGTGCGACCTCGAGAATTCGATGGTTCCTCGGCCGGGTGACGACAAAGGCAACGACTTCGGCAACATCCTCAGGCGACATCATCCCACCGAGCTCGGGCATGTCAGGGGTCCTCCCCCTGCCCATAGCGAAGTCGGTAGCCACACCACCGGGTGCAACATTGGTGCACCTGACTCCGCTTTCCCGAAGCTCGTGATCCAGCGCCCGGGTCAGCCCGATCTGGGCGAATTTCGAGGCTGAGTAGACGGCCTCCAGCGGAAGGCCCCGTCTTCCCGCCTCACTGGCCAGCATGACGATGTCCGCTGCATCACTTTCGACTAGATGAGGAAGAGCGGCCTTGATCGAGTAGAGGGCGCCCTTGACGTTGACATCGATCATCTCCTCCATCTGATCTGCTGGCAGATCGAGGAATGGCCCGTAAGCACCAACACCTGCGTTGACTACGAGAATGTCGAGACCGCCGAACTTCTCAACCGTGGCTTCGACAATGGCAACCATTGCATCCGCATCCCGAACGTCAGCCGGTTGGGCGACTGCACTTTCGATGCCGAGGTCATCACCACTGCGTGATGCGAGACCGAGTCGAGCGCCCTCGGCCGACAACGAGTGTGCCACCGCGGCGCCAATGCCACGACTCGCTCCGGTTATGAGCGCGACTTTGCCGTCGAGTTTCCCCATTTTCATACTCCTTGTTGTGACTTGGTGAACGTCACCCGTGAATCTGATCGAGGTCCAAGTCGGTGACCTCTCCGGGCAGTTTCCCGACGATGATCATCGCCAGGACCTCATCCATCGTGACGTCTTCCTTGTTGACTGTGCCCACCAGCTTGCCCTGAAGCATGACGCTGATCCGGTCGGCCATATCGAACACGTCGTGAATGTCGTGGGAGATGAGGATTATCCCGATCCCCTCCGCTTTCAGCTGCCGGATCAACTCCCTGACCTGTTCGGTCTCGGCCGGGCCCAGCGCAGCGGTCGGCTCGTCCATGATCAGAATTCGAGCGTTGAAGTAGACCGCCTTGGCAATGGCCACAGATTGCCGCTGCCCACCGGACAGCGACTGAACCGGGACCCTGAAGTTCTCGAACTTGGGATTGAGACGACCCATCACCTCTCTCGTGGCGCTTTCCATGGCCGAATCGTCCAGCGTCTTCCACCGGGTCAGCATCTCGCGACCGAGAAACATATTGGCCGGGGCATCCACGTTCTCGGCGAGAGCGAGAGTCTGATAGATGGTCTCGATCCCGAGCTCCTTGGCGTCACGCGGAGTGTGGATTTCGACCTTCTCTCCGTTGATGAAGATCTCGCCCGAGTCTCCCGGGTGAGCACCGGAAAGCGTTCGAACCAAGGTGGTTTTACCGGCACCGTTCCCTCCCACCAGAGCGTGCACCTCGCCCGGCCTCACGTCGATCGTGACGTCCTCGACGGCGTGAACACCACCGAAAGCGACATGCATGTGCCTCAATTCGACAAGTGGTGGCCCATTCCCGGCCTGGTTCATGGTCATGTTGCCCTCCGTCGGTAGATGCTGTCGATTGCTACCGCCCCCACCAGCACGATGCCCACGACGATGTCCTGGAGGGGTGCGTCCACGCCCATGAGCACCATCCCCGATTGGAGAGATTGCATGACGAGCGCACCGAGAACAGCTCCTGGAATGGTGCCCACCCCGCCGGCAAGCGACGTCCCGCCAATGACCGCCGCTGCGATTACGTACAGCTCGCTCAGAGTCCCCAGCGATACGACACCGGCGTTGAGACGAGCCGTCGACACGATCGCTGCGACTCCGGCGAGGATCCCCATGACCATGAAAGTCTTGACCACGATCCACCGGGTGTTGACACCACCGAGAACCGCAGCCTCGGGATTGCCGCCGATTGCGAACACATAGCGGCCGTATTTTCTACGGGTGGCGACAAAGGTCATCACCAGCGCGACGCCGAGCATGATGAGCACGGGATAGGCAATACCTCGAGAGATCTCGAGGCCCCCTTCTGGCCAGGCGATTCCCTGCTCGGCGGCGACTTCCATGGCCACCCGCTCGGGGAGGTAGTACCTGTTGAGTACCGCTATCGCCCCGAGTATCACAGCCACACCGATCACTCCGATGGCAAGGTCGGCCCACAGCGGCCTCAATTTGAACCCGAATCTCCGACGATTGCGGCGCCCATTGACCAACATGAACACCAAACCGGCACAGGCAATCACACCGACGACCCAACTCCAGGTGGCCCCGATGGAACCGCGGGACCCACCTCCAAGAAGCTGGAATGTCGAATCCATGGGAGCGATCGTCACTCCCCTGCTGATCCACCAAGCCGCCCCACGCCACACCAGGAGGCCGCCCAGTGTCACTATGAAGGAAGGGACTCCGGCATAGGAGATGATCACGCCCTGGAACGCGCCGACGAGAGCACCAATTAGCAGCGCGACGACGACGGCGATGATCCAAATAGACCAATGCTCGAACCCAAGTATCTCCGGTAGCACCTCTGTCTGCAAAAGCGCGATCGACATCCCGGTGAGTCCGAGGATGGCACCCACCGAAAGATCGATGTTGCGGGTCACGATCACAAGGACCATGCCGGTGGCCATGATTCCCACCGAAGAAGTTTGGACTGAGAGATTCCACAGGTTCCGCGGCGTCAAGAAGGTGCCGCCTGACATGAGATGGAACCCAATCCAGATCACCATGAGGGAAACGATCATCCCGAGCAGCCGGGTATCGACCTCCATTCTGCGGAGCAGCGATCCGACGGAGCGGGTCTCTTCGATAGTGTCTGTGGGAGTCTCGGGACTATCGGTCACGAGCGGTCACTCTAGAGAGAAGTGATGACGCGTCGCGGCGCCCACGATTTCTCGCGGGCGCCGCAATGCATCGTCATTCAGTCGTTGTTTACGGACAGGCGTCCACAGAACCCGGTGTCACGTTCTGGCACAAGGTTTCCGTGTTGATCCACCCGGCATCGACTACCAGGCTGAGGTTGTCCTGCTGGATAGGAATCGGCACCAGGAGAATGGTGAACATGCTGTTCCCACCCGGGGTGTCGAACGTGATGGTACCGGGGAGATCTGCCATGGCAGTTCCTCCGGCCATCGCGACGGCAGCCTCACCGGCGGCCTTGCCCAGTTCACGTGCGTCCTTCCAGACCGTCACGGTCTGGGTGCCAAGGGCAACACGGTTGAGCGCTGCTCCATCGGCGTCCTGACCGGAGACGGGGATCTGCCCGTCAAGGCCCTGATCGGCCAGAGCGGCAATGACGCCACCTGCGGTGCCGTCATTAGAGGCAACTACAGCGTCCAGGGTGTTGTCTAGGTCGGAGAGGATCTGCTCCATGTTGGTCTGGGCATTCTCCGCTAGCCAACCGTCTGTCGACTGGGTGGCCACGTTGACGATCGTGCACGTCGAGCCAGCATCTGGCGTCGTCGAGACATCACAACCCGCAGCCTCGGAGAGCACCTCGATCTGTCCTCCGAAGAGGAACTCGGCATTGGCATCACCTGGGTCACCCTTGATGAAGACATAGTCGCCTTCGGGCACTTCAGCCACGATCGCCCGTGCCTGGATACGACCCACTTCGACGTTGTCGAAGGTGATGTAATAGGCGCCATCGTTCTCGATGAGACGGTCATAAGCCACTACGGGGATTCCCTGGTCGAGGGCACTGGTCACCCCAGGTTCGACCGCCACGCCGTCAACAGCGAGGATGATCAGGGCGTCGGCGCCCCGAGTGATCAAGTCTTCGATGTCGGCGAGCTGCTGCTCTTCTGAGGACTGGGCATCGGCGCTGATGTAGGTGCCACCGGCGGCCTCGATAGCCGCAATGATGTCTGGCTCATCCCACTTGGCCCAGCGCTCTTCGTTGAAGTTGCTCCACGACACGCCGATGATCAACTCGTCGTCGCCACCACCTGAACCGTCGTCCGTTGCCGTGGTGTCATCAGTGCTGGCACTCGTCGTGTCCGAGGAACTGTCGCCGCAAGCGGCGAGAATCAGGCCGAACACCAGGAAAAGGGCCAGCCATTTTGTCTTGAATTTCATCTGTTTCCTTCCTCCATTTCCACCGATGCCGTCTCGCACCTCGTGATGCCGCATCGATGTGAGGGGCAACCATACCTATCAGATGAATTGGTGTGCAACCACCTTTGTTCTGTTCGACAACAAATACGGCAGAAACACCGCCGAAGTCACTCCAACGCGGAGGAGGAAGCAGCGGTGTCGCAGGTCGATTCCCAGTTTGCCCAATGGAGCCGGTGGTCTAGCGATCGTCCGAGCGATATAGTGTTTTCCCCAACAAACCCGGGTGACAGGTGAGCATGGTCGATAGAAGCAGTAGCAAGGTTGCTCATAGCCGGGGAATGGGGGCAGACGAGCTGCGCCGGCACAACCTCGAGTCGGTGCTGAGATATCTCCATCTGACGGGACCCGCCTCCCGATCACAGCTCACTACGGTCACTGCACTCAACAGGTCGACCATCGCGGACCTGGTTGCGGAGTTGACCGAGCTTGGCTTGGTCGAGGAGACACCGGGCACCACCTCCTCAGGTCCGGGCCGGCCATCCCCTATCGTCGTTATCCGCCCTGAAGGTGCAGTGGTACTCGCGATCGAGATTTCTGTGGACTCGGTGGCGGTGGCCACGGTCGGCCTTGGAGGCCACGTCTACAACAAGGTGAGAGTCGCACGGCCCCGGGGTCAGTTCTCGCCGAAGGTCACGATCCAGGACATCGCCAAGCTTGCTGGACCCCTCTTTGACTCTCTCCCTGGAGGTCGCACCTACTTCGCCGGGATAGGAGTGGGCGCGGCCGGAGTTGTGCGACGGTCGGACGGCGTCGTGGTGGTCGCCCCAAACCTCGGATGGCAAGAGGTGCCGCTCGCCGAAATGCTGGCCACCAGCCTCGGAATCGACCAACCGATCTCAGTGGCGAACGAAGCCGATCTGGGCGCCGTTGCAGAGCATCGAAGGGGCGTCGGTTCGGGCATCGACCATCTCATCTACTTGTCAGGCGAAGTTGGGCTCGGAGCCGGCGTCATTCTGGACGGACAGCCGCTGTTGGGTTTGGCCGGGTATGCAGGCGAAGCAGGCCACACTCTCATCAACCCCGAAGGGCGGGAATGCCGTTGCGGCGCGATTGGATGCTGGGAAACCGAAGCCGGGGAAGCTGCTCTACTCCGTCACGTCGGCCTGGAGGCAGCCGATACCGGCACCGACACCCTGGAGTCGGTCTCCGAGCGGGCTCGCTCCGGGGACCCGAAGGTGCTCGAGGCATTGGCCGAGGTAGGGCGTTGGCTGGGTCTCGGCATCGGCAACCTGATCAATACCTTCAACCCCAAGCTTGTCGTCCTCGGTGGCATGTATCACCGATTCTTCGAGTTTCTGGAAGGGCCGGCAAATGAGGCGGTCAAACTGAGGGCTCTCGACGCTCCGAGACGAATGGCAGCAATCACCAGGAGCGCCCTGGGAAGCGATGCGCCTCTGATCGGCGCAGCCGAGCTGATGTTCTCGGATGTACTTGCAAGTCCCGCATCGATATCTGAGGTAGCGAACACGCCGGGGATAATCTCCGCCCACTGATGGCAATGAGGCCACCGAAAGTAGTGGCGGCGATCCTGGGAGTAGTGCTGGCAGCAGGGGTGGCCGCAGGCGGATTGGCACTGGTCAATGCGCAATCGAACGACGAATGCTCCCGGATCGCAGACGACACGGGCTGGTCGGTGGCCCGCAAGTGGAACGAGGCGCTCCTCGACGCGGTTAGGCGAGATCTCCCCGCACCGACCGTCCATGCTCGGAATCTTTTCCATACGTCGGCGGCCATGTGGGACGCATGGGCGGCTTACGACACCGACGCCTCAGGACACTATGTAGACGAGACCCACACAGCATCGGATGTCGAGACGGCCCGGGACGAGACGATCAGCTACGCCGCATATCGGGTGCTCGAGGCCCGGTACATCGACTCGGTCGGCGCGTCGGAGACCATTCCCGAGCTTGATCGGCTCATGGAGTCGCTCTGCTACCCGATCGACGTGACCACGACCGAAGGAGACACCCCGGCCGCATTTGGAAACCGGATCGCACGGTTCATCCTTGACTCCACCGTTGATGACGGTTCAAACGAGCTCGAGGCCTACGACGACCCCGGCTACGAGCCGGTCAACCCCCCACTCGTCGTGGATTCGGCCACCGGGACAACCATGACCGACCCCAACAGGTGGCAGCCGCTCCAGATCGAGCAGATGATCTCCCAGAACGGCATACCGGTCGAGAATGGAGTCCAGGAATTCGTTGATCCTCACTGGGGTCACGTAGTCGGATTCGCACTTGTCGATGGAGGATCACCGGGACTGCCCATCGATCCGGGTCCACCTCCCTATCTGGGAGACCCCGCCACAGATCAGGCCTTCAAGGAAGCCGCAATTGAAGTGATCGGGTACAGCAGCAACCTCGACCCGGCCGAGAGTGTGATCATCGACATCTCACCGAGATCCCTGGGAGCCAGCCGTCTGGGGACCAATGACGGTTCCGGATACCCGGTCAATCCTGTCACCGGGAATCCCTACGAGCCGAATCTCGTCAACCAGGCCGACTTCGGGCGGGTTCTCGCCGAGTTCTGGGCAGACGGCCCCGACTCGGAGACACCGCCGGGTCACTGGAACACAGTGGCCAATACAGTTTCGGACAACCTCGCTCCTGAACTCAGGATCGGAGGGGAAGGACCGGCAGTCGATCGTCTCGAATGGGACGTCAAGCTGTATCTGGCCCTCAATGGCGCCAACCATGACGCCGCGATCGCAGCTTGGGGATCGAAGAACTACTACGACTACGTTCGTCCCATCTCGATGATCCGGTATATGGGTGGGCTGGGCCAATCGAGCGATCCGTCCCTCCCTTCGTTTCACCCCGACGGCTTGCCTCTGGCCTCTGAACTGGTTGAGCTCATCACCGAGCAGTCCGCTGCTCCCGGCGAGCGCCACGAACATCTTGCCGCCCACATTGGAGAAATCGCATTGCTGGCGTGGGCAGGAAACCCCGAAGACCCTGAGACCGAGATCGGTGGTGTCCACTGGATCCTTGCGGTCACCTGGGTCCCGTATCAGAAGCCAACCTTCGTCACACCCGCATTCGCCTCGTACGTATCGGGGCACAGCACATTCAGTCGGGCGTCTGCTGAGGTCCTATCGGCATTCACCGGTAGCGAGTTCTTCCCCGGGGGGATGGGAGAGTGGACGATCGCCGCCGGATCACTCGAGTTCGAGTCTGGACCGGAGTCGGACATCACACTTCAGTGGGCGACCTATGCAGACGCCGCCGACCAGGCCGGGCTCTCCCGACTCCATGGTGGCATCCATGTCCGAGCCGACGATCTCGCAGGGAGACTCATGGGGGCGACCATCGGCCGGGACGCCTGGGAAAACGCGCAGAGCTACTACAACGGATCGACCAGTGGCTAGAAGCAGGTCAGAGGAAGGCGCATCAGCGCTGGCCTGGGGTGTTTACGGAGCCCTTGGCGCCCTTTTCGTCATCGGCCTGTGGTTCCTCGTCACAAACCTGCTCGCAACTTCGTCGCCTTCGGAGGCCTACGACCCTCCCCTCTTCGTCGAAGAGGGTGCCGCGTCGGGAGTGGACCATGTCTATGACGGAGAGTTCACCTTTTACGTCGGTGGTGGAGTCGCCGTCTTCGACTGCGACGACGACAGCAAACCCGATCTGTTTTTCGCAGGAGGCGAGAACTCGGCTGCGTTGTTTCGCAACGACAGCCCGATCGGCGGTGCTCTTCGCTTTACTCCCCTGCCTGCCACCACGACTGATCTGACCGAAGTCACCGGTGCTTACCCGCTGAACATCGACGGCGACAGTCACACCGACCTCGTGGTTCTGCGCTACGGCGAAAACGTTCTCCTTAGGGGATTGGGCGACTGTCGGTTTGAACGTGTCAACGAGGACTGGGGGTTTCGGGGTGGCGATGAGTGGACGACCGCATTCAGCGCCCGCTGGGAAAGGAACGAATCGTTCCCGACCATGGCGCTCGGCAATTACGTGGCACTGAGCGAATCCGGCCAGCAGGATGGGACTTGCTCGGACAACGAGCTGCTCCGACCGAACGAATCGGGAAATGGCTACGGGACTCCCTTGCCGTTGACCCCCGGTCTGTGCACTCTGTCGATTCTGTTCAACGACTGGAACCGGTCGGGTCGGGCTGATCTGCGGATGACCAACGACCGGCACTACTACCGGGACGGCGAAGAGCAACTCTGGCGCATCGAGGAAGGCCAGCCAGCCCGTCTCTACACCCGTGATGAGGGCTGGAGGAAGATGCAGATCTGGGGTATGGGTATAGCCACCTACGACGTCACCGGTGACGGACTGCCCGAAATCTTCCTGACCAGTCAGGGTGACAACAAGTTGCAGACACTGGCCGACGGTCCCTCCGAACCTGCATATGAGGACATCGCCATTCGTCGTGGTGTGACGGCCCACCGACCGTTCGTCGGAAATCAGATCATGCCTTCGACTGCCTGGCACCCCGAGTTCCGGGATGTCAACAACGACGGTTTTATCGACCTCTACATAGCAAAGGGCAACGTTGAGGCACAGGCTGAGTTCGCTACCGACGATCCGAACAACCTGCTGCTGGGCCAGCCCGATGGGACCTTCGTGGATAGTGCCGAGGCCGCGGGAATACTCAATGTCGAAAGGACCCGCGGAGCAGCACTGGTTGATCTCAACCTCGATGGGATGCTTGACCTAGTCGAGGTCAATCGCCGCGAGACGGTCAACCTGTGGCGAAACGTCGGCTTTGGCGACTCCGACCAACCCGAGGAGATGGGCAACTGGATTACCCTCGAGATCATCCAGCCAGGCACCAATGGCGACGCGATCGGATCATGGATCGAGGTCCGGATTGGAGATCACGTGTCAACACGTGAAGTGATCGTCGGCGGAGGCCATGCCGGTGGTCAGCTGGGGTGGATCCACTTTGGACTCGGCCCTGCCCGGCGCGCCGAGGTCCGCGTACAGTGGCCGGACGGCGAGATCGGGCCATGGACCAAGATTGATTCGAACCAGTTTGTGACGATCGAGCGTGGCGACCCAACGCCTCGGGTCTGGGTCCCGGCAGAGAACTAGGCGAAGGAAGAAGACTTGGAGGCACGGCTCACGAAGATCGACGTGCTCCCCTTCTCCTACATCCCCGCCTACCTGCCGCCGTTTCTGCTCAGGCCGAATCAGGTGATGACCCTGGCCGGTTAGCCAGAGCCGAGAATCGTCTCGATGACCTTCATGTTGGCCACTGCGTCCGTGAGCGGCACGGCTACCTCGGTGTCGGAGAGCACAGCATCGGCAAAGGCCTCCGCCTCGATCGTGTAGGCATCAGATACCGGGAAGGTCTTGGTCTCGGTCACCCCGCCCTTGGTCACGAAGATTCGGGTCTCTTCGTCTGGCGGGATATTGAACGGGATCTCGATGTCGATGCGCCCCTTGGTGCCGATGATGTGTACACGCTGGTCGTCCTCGGCGCGAATGGTGCACGTGAACGTCGACCGACCTCCACCGGGGAACTCGAGAATCGCCGAGGTCAGGATGTCTATACCCATCTCAGAATCACGCTTCACCGACGCCTGGACCACTGACGGCTCGGAGCGGAACAGCATCCGGGACAGATTGATGTTGTAACACCCGATGTCCATGATCGCCCCTCCCCCGCTCTCCATCCTGTTCCTGATGTTGGTCGGGTCGTCGTTGTAGTAGCTGAACCAACTTTGCACCGCTTGCAGATCACCGATTTCTCCGTTGTCGACACGACGGACGGCATCGACCCAGGTGGGATGGAGCCGATACATGAACGCCTCGGCAAGCTTCACCCCGGCAGCCTCACAAAAAGCCACCATCTCCGCCGCCTGTGCCGAGCTCATGGCAAGCGGCTTCTCACAAAGGATGTGCTTGCCCGCCGTTGCGGCCTTCATCGTCCATTCCGCATGGAGGTCATTGGGAAGCGGGATGTAGACGGCATCGATTTCGTCGGACGCCAGCATCTCCTCGTACGACCCGTAGACGTTCGGGATGTCAAGGGTGGCGGCCGCTTCCCTGGCCCGGTCGAGATCCCGCGACGAGATGGCCACGACTTCGCAGTTGTGGCCACGTTGAATGGCAGGGGTGACCTTCGACATCCCAATGTCGGCCGTGCTCAGAATCCCCCAACGAAGTTTTGTCAATTGCCTCTCCTTGTCTCAGGTAACACACATGAGGTCCAGGCACCGCCGTTCCCGCTCGACGCCATGGCCGCCTCAACAAACTTGACCCCGATGAGACCGTCCTCCGCATTGGGGAACTTCAGCGCCAATGGATCCACGGTAACTCCGGCGCGACGGGCCGCGATCGCTTCGGCGGCGTCGGAGTAGATAGTCGCAAAGCCCTCATGAAATCCCTCGGGGTGACCGGCAACGATCCTGCTGGCCCGCGCCGAAAGTGGCAAGGTCCCGGGACCGTTGGGTGTCCTGATCTGGGCGGGACTACCGAGGGGCTTGAAGCTGAGGGCTGTCGGCTGCTCCTGCATCCACTCGACGCTTCCCTTGGTGCCGGAGACCCTGACCCGCAGACAGTTCTCAACACCAGCCGCGGTCTGGGTAACCCAGAAGACTCCTCTGGCGCCGTTCTCAAATCGCAACATCGCCCCGCCGTAGTCGTCCGCCACTCGGCCCGGCACAACTGCGCCGATCTCCGCGGCGACCTCAGAGACCTCCAGGCCGGTTATGAATCGGACGAGGTTGTGGGCATGAGTTCCGATGTCACCCATCACAAGCGAAGGGCCGCCCCGAACCGGGTCGTAACGCCACGGAAGGCCTGCATCGGGATCCGGATCGTGTTCATCGGCCTTGCCACCCTGGACGTATTCGACTTGAACCAACCGAATCTCGCCCAATTGGCCATCTTCGACCATTGCCCGCGCCTGGCGGACCATGGGGTATCCGGTGTAATTGTGCGTCAGGCAGAAAATCAACCCGCTGGACCGAACACGGTCGAGCACGTCGAGTGCCTCTTCGAGTGTGTTGGTCATGGGCTTGTCACAGATGACGTCGAAGCCATGATCGAGAGCCGCGATGGAGAATCGGTGGTGACTGTCGTTAGGAGTCATGATCGCGATGACATCGGCGCCGTCATCACGGCTGGCCTCGGATTTGATCAAATCGAGGCCTCCGCTGTAGGACCGCTCTTCGGTGACGCCTACCGCCACCCCGGCTGTCTTCGATTTCGCCGGATCCGAGGACAGCGCTGCCGCCACCAGCTCATATCGATCGTCGATCCGCGCCGCGGTCCGGTGCATGGCACCGATGAAGCTGCCGGGGCCACCACCGATCACCCCGAGGCGGAGACGTCGCCCCAGTATTTCAATGACAGCGTTCAAATCCATTGGGTTCCTACTTCGTGAAACCCCGAACTTACAACGCGATGAGAGTCGCCAGCGTCTAGCCGGGCCAGGTCCGCCCGTCGGGGAAGAACGTGCGGTAGTCCGAAGGGAACGATGTAAAGGCCGAGAGCCGGTCGAGAGACTGATCTGCAAGAGGCCCTGACAGCCCGACTCCCAGGAACGGGTCGAAGACCGTCCCCGAGTTGATGTCGACAAGCCCTTCGTCGGTCAGCTCCAGTTCGGCTACCGACGTGTCGAGCTGCCTGCTGAAGACGGCCCAGCGCTCATCGTTTTTGGGGTCGATCACCACTGCAATCTCCACACCCGCCAAGGTGTCGTTGACGATCCCGACTTCACGCAGTGCTTTGACGAGGTATGCCGCCGCCTCGGTGCCGAGGTCGAGCACAATCGCCATCCGATCAAGGTCAAAACGACTGGAAAGACCGGGGGCATCCAGCGCCAGAGTTTCTGGTTGGCTTTCGATCCACGCCTCCCAGGTCGTCAGAGTCGCCGGATACGGCTCGAGGGCCTCACCTTTCCGGGGCCCGGCGATTGCCTCACCAAGAGGCTGACTCCATATCGAACCGGTGTCGTGATCCCACCAGGTCATCGCATTGCCCCAAAGTGCTCCCTGGTTACCAAGCACCAGGACCTCTCCGTTCAGTTCTCGGCGATGGACCATCGCCGTAGCGCAGAGTGGTCACCAGGTGACCAGAATCGGTATCCCCTCAATATCGTCGACGACCATTTCCCGATTGTTGAGGTGAGAAACGGGATAGGCCTTGGCATCCTCGGCGCCCGTCACCCCAATCACCAGCGCGTCATCGGGCCAATCGACCTCGCCGGCATCGACAAAGACCGGGGCGTAGACCGGGGCAATCTGGTCACGCCCGAGTATTTGTCGGTATCCCTGCGGCATGTCCTCGCCGGCTCGCGCCGGGTCGTAGACCTCGCGAGGATCGAGGGCGTCGACTTGCTCAGCAGACGCAACCGGATCTTCGGACGGTGCATCGGTGCTAGGCCACAGGGCAATCAGGGCTACTGCAACAACCGCGAGCCCGACCGCGGGCCACAGAATCCGCCTCTGGTCCATGAGAGTCCTAACGCCAACATGGACAACCCGGTTCGCCAAGTGTCTCTTCCCCGACCGTCCAAGTGAGAATCCCTTAGTGTTCGACCCAGATGATCGAAGCGAGCCATGTGCAACTCTCCGACGGCAGAAAGATCGGGTATCAGGAGTATGGAGATCACAACGGCAGCCCGGTCTTCTTCTTCCACGGTTGGATCGGCTCACGACTCGACTTTGCCCCGAACGATGGGATCGCTCGGGAACTCGGAGCACGTGTGATTGCAATTGACCGACCCGGTTGCGGATCGTCGGACTTCAAGGAGAATCGTCGCCTGTTGGACTGGCCGGACGACGTGTCGGAACTGGCCGACGCTCTTGGTTTCGACAGGTTCGCAGTCTGTGGCCATTCGTTTGGCGGACCGTACGTTGCTGCATGTGCCTATCGGCTTGCTGACCGGCTCACGTCGGCGGCGATCGTGGCCGGCATCTCGCCGTTGTTCAAAGGCGCCACCGACGGAATGCCCGGATTCGTCCGTCTGGCCCTCTGGTTGGGCGGCACCGCCCCGGCGCTGACCCGGCCTTACGTCGCCATGATGGGAAGAATGGTCAAGAACCCCGATTCGATCGCAAAAGGAATTGGCTCGCTCTTGCCTCCCGACGAGTTGGCGCTGCTCGACACACCACGGTTTGACGGGTTCTTCGAGAACTTCGATGAGATGGTGAAGAACGGCTCAAAAGGTGCCTACTGGGACGCTCGCGTCTTTCTCGGAGAGTGGGGTTTCGAGTGCGAAGACATCAAACTGCCGGTGACTCTGTTCTATGGCACAGCCGATCAGAATGTGCCGATCCAAATGGGTGAGTACTACCGGGATGCGATACCCAACTCAGAGGCGACTTTCTACGACGGCGAGGGCCACTTCATCATGTACTCCCGGGCGGAGGAGATCCTGAGCTCGCTGCGGGACCGGCCTGTCTAGGCAAGCACCCTGGCCTTGACCGCCTCCCACTCTTCGTCGCCGACTTCGCCTTGTGTGTGCTTGTGGGCGACGATCAGTAACTCTCTAGTGGCGCTGGACTCCTCGTCATCCCGAACACGGGCCGAATCCTCGGGGTAGCTGAAGGGTCTCGTAATCAGATATGCCACCGCGGCGATCTCGGCGAAGAGCAGGGGACAGCCACGTTCATAGTTGGGCCCGGGTTGACTACGAAAAGGCATGCGACGCCGTCGTGGGCTCTGCCATTGGAATTGCAATCGGCCACATCACGTCGCGGGTGTTTCGGAGCCGATCGAGCTCCTAGATCCGGCCACGGGCCACTGCCCAAAGCCTCCCAAAATTGTCAATTGACATTCGTGACGCATCTGCGATCGCCGCCGGCGAAAGGCCACCCGCATGAGGAGGGAGTCTGACTCTGAGAGCGCTAGGCATCGCCAGGAACTGCAATGGCTGCTCGAGAACGAGCGCTTCACCGTCAATACCTACTTCTATTGGTTTGCCGGAATCGACCGTGAACGTTGAGTCTGTCCATTCCATCAACCCCCGAAAACGCGCTATCTGACCGGCAGTCTCGAGAGCAACCATCTCGACGACATACGAAGGGTCATCGATCCTCATGGTGACTATGCCCAGGAGCCCGGAATCCATTTGGGCCCGGGTAGCCCGCCCCCCGATCTGGGTTAGCTGATAAGGGTTGTTGGAGACCAGGATCACGTGCGCTGTCGGATAGCCGACTCCATCCGGTCCGTCGAAACTAAGGTCGAACGACTCGGCCTCCGGTCCGAGTAGATCCGGCAGCATCGCAAGAGCTGTTTGCCTTTTGGCTGCACGGTATTCGTCGGACTGGAGGACCCGGGCATACACGCCCAACGACACATTGTTGACGAAGACCCGGTCTCCGACTTTGGCCAGGTCGATCCGGCGCTCCACAGCATCTGTGAAAGCGTCGAGCGCACCAACGACGTTGGTCCGGTCCAAACCGAGATCCTGGGCGAAGTGGTTGCGGGTGCCGGCGGGCACACACACATAGGCGACATCGCTCAGCGAGGCGACGCTCGCAACCAGAGCTTGGGATCCGTCGCCTCCGGCCATCCCAAGGACATCGGCTCCTTCCTGGATTGCGGCCTCGGCGAGCAGCCGCAGATCATCGCCTGGATTGAGGACGACTGGCCTGATTCCACGGCGACGAGCCTCACCTTCAAGATCGAATTCAGCGACCTTGCCACCGCCTGATCCGGGGTTCATGATCAGAACGCCGTGTTGAGCCGGTCCGACGACCACTCCGGCCAGAGCGCTCATCTCGAGGGTCATGGCGTCAAGACGCAATGCGTACCGGGCTGCGTTGGCCCCCAAGTAGACGAGCCCGCCCATGAGAAGAATCAACCCCAGATCCAAAGGAACGTCGATCACCAGTAGAACCAACAGACTGAGCGCGCCGGCGGCGACGGCCCAGCCAACGAAACGCTTCCATCCCCGTCTGGTGATCGCTACGAAGACGGCCGCAGCTGCGATAGAAATCTCAAGGATCGCGATGATCAGCCGGTCGAGGCTCTCATAGAACACTCCCACCGCCACGAACAGCGCAGCAGTGAAGAGAAGAAAGGCGGCCCTCGCCGCCCACGGTCGTCTCCTATGGCGATCCGACATTTGGGGCGAAACCATACTCTGGGCCTCATCTGACCATCTGTCTGGCAATCGTGGTCGTAGAGTCGAGCAACACGCCGCAGCCTTATCGACTTGGAGGAGGGGTGGCGAACGCGGCCGACGCCAAGAAAACGTCTCTTTGGAAGCGGCTCCTTCCGACTGCGATCACCGTGGGGATCGTTGTCGACATCTTTGGGTGGGTACTCCCGCAGTACATCGATTACGAAGTGGTGTTCCGTGAGACAGGCAACAAAGCTGGGTCTTTCTCTCTACCTCGTCTCGAACACTATGGCCATGATCCCGCCGGGCGGACTCGACCTGATAACCAAGCTGGATGTCGATCGGCGCAGCGTTGCTCTACCTGGTATACACGTTTGGGATTTGGGTGCTCTTTGCCGTCTGGGGGTATACGAAACAGTCTCGTCGGTATGGTGGCTGATCTTCTAGGAAGGCGGAGAATGGCTGAGCCGAAGACTGACTTCCCATCACTGAATCCCGACGACCCCACCATCGACGCCTGGCGGACACCCAGGGAGGACCTCCAGGGTGATCGTCCTCCCGGGCTGATCGATCTAAGCCGGTATCCGATGGCTCTTGGCTCTCATGGCATCGCCACGTTCCTGCAGCGTCCGGTAGCTCTGACCCCAGCCGATTTGAAAGCGGCCGAAGTCGACGTGGCGTTGGTGGGGGCCGGTCTCGACTTCTCCGGGGGGATGCGAGGAGCGGCGTTTGGGCCTCGGGCGCTCCGCTCTCACGACATGTACTTGCCCAACGTCGCCGCGGGCCTGCCCCACACCCACGTCATGGTCGACGCTTTGACTGATCTGGCAATTGCCGACTACGGCGACGCTGCCATCGACTTCGAAAGCGTCCACCGATCGATCGAACCGGTTCGGGCCATTGTCCGGGAGATAACCGAAACAGGAACCAAGCCGTTCGTCATCGGAGGCGACCACGCCCTGATGTATCCCGACGTCGCCGCCCTGGCTGACGTGTATGGCAAGGGAAAGATTGGTGTCGTCCACTTCGATGCCCACTACGACGCGGCGAGTTTCGGAATCGGCCATCACCTCACCCACGGCACGCCAATTCGAAAGCTCATCGAGCAGGGACACGTCTCCGGCCACAACTTCATCCAGGTTGGCCTGCGCGGATACATGCCAAGTGGAGAAGACCTCGCCTATATGCGTGATCAGGGATTTCGTTATCACTTCATGGCCGAGGTGGAAAGACACGGATGGGACCACGTGATGGAACGGGCCATCGCCGAAGCGCTCGACGGCGCCGACTACCTCTACATCTCACTCGATATCGACGTTCTCGATCCTGCATACGCGCCAGGAACCGGGACTCCCGAACCAGGTGGATTGACACCACGCGAGCTATTCCCCCTCCTCAGGCGGCTTGGCGCCGAAACCAACCTCGTCGGGGCCGAAATGGTCGAGCTCAACCCCCTGGTCGACCCGACATATGTCACTCCTCTGGTCGCCAATCGCGCCGTCCGCGAGATTCTCACCGGGATGGCGATGAGGAAGACCGGCGTCACCGAACCTCATTACCTGGCACCCGAGACCGTCGATCACGGCAACGACTAGCAACGAAACGATGTGAGCACGGTTTTCCTCGTCGAGCCCTACAACTCCGGTTCACATCAGGCATGGGCCGAGGGCTACCAGAACCACAGCAGTCACGACGTGCACCTGCTCACCCTTCCCGGCCGCTTCTGGAAGTGGCGCATGTTCGGGGGGACGCTGACGCTGGCGAAGGAGGCACTCGAACTGGCAGCAGAGACCGGACCGCCGGATTTCGTCCTCGCCTCGGACATGCTCGACCTTCCAGCATTCCTCGGACACGCCGGATCTGCGATGGAAGACCCGAGAGTCGTCCTCTACATGCACGAGAACCAGCTCACCTATCCCCTATCACCCACTGCCCGTGACGACCTGGCGTATGCCTACATGAACTGGTCGTCAATGGTTCGAGCCGACGAGGTCTGGTTCAACAGCACGTTCCATCTCGAGGCTGTGTTCGATGCGCTTCCCAGGTTCCTCCGCCACTTTCCCGATCATCGACATGTCGGCCTTGTCGACTCCGTCAGGGAGAAGTCGACGGTTGTTCCGGTTGGCGTGGAACTCGGCTGGATCGAAGAAATCGAGAAACCAGAGCCGCCACTCATCGTCTGGAATCAGCGCTGGGAGTACGACAAAGACCCGGCTCGATTCCTCGCAGCGCTCTACCGCCTCGCAGACAGCGGCGCCGAGTTTCAAGTAGCAATCTGCGGCGAGAACTTCCGCAACGTTCCCGAGGAATTCGAAGAGGGGCGACTTCGCCTCGATGACCGCCTAGTCCACTACGGATACGCCGACCTCGACGAATACCAGCGACTACTTATCGATTCCGCCGTGGTGGTCAGCACCGCCAAGCATGAATTCTTCGGTGTTGCTGCCGTGGAGGCGATGGCGGCCGGTGCCATTCCCGTTTTTCGTCGCGCCCTCTCCTATCCGGAGTTGATCCCCGCCGAAGCCCATGGCGACACTCTGTACGAGTCGGACGTCGAACTCGACAGCCTGCTCCGGTCAGCAGTAGAGGACCCTGAGCGCCGCCTTCGGATCCGCAACCTCGTCGCGCCCTCAATGCATCGGTTCTCTTGGACTTCGGTCGCACCTGTGTATGACGACCGGCTGAGTAACGCGGCGCCACGGGAAGTGGCGTAGGTTGGACCCCCACAGCGCTTTGGTCTAGCAGACCGCGACGAGAGGAAAGCGATGACATCTCCGGAATTCAACGCGTCCCCCGAGCCCGAGAAGAGCGCCGAGCCAGAATTCGGAAGACTTCCCGGCGTCTTCACACCGGTCGTCAATTGGGTAGCCCGTCTCCAGACGTCAGTCCATATCAAGTTGCTCTTTGGCTTCATGACCATCGCCGTTCTTCTCCTCGCACTCGGTGTGCTCAGCATCGCGGTGCTTGCTCGCGTCGACCGCCAGGTAGACACCATCACCGCCCTCCACAGTCAGAGCGACCTCGCCCGGGAGATGATCTATGGGGTCACCGCTCAGAGCCATTTCAGGGCGATGGCCCTGGTCACCCAGGTCGACTCATGGGACGACAAGATCTACGCCCGCAAGGACAAGTTCGCCACAAGTCTGACCGTGATGCGTGCCACGAGCATCCCGGTTAGCGACGTCTCCTTTGACGAGCTGGAGGCAACCGACAGCCGGTTCGGGGCCGAGAGCTTGAGTGTCAGCGAATTGTATTACGCCGGCGACCTGGAGCGGGCACGCGAGTTGCACATCCAGACCGAGCACGAAACATCGCACGAGCTCGAGGACATGCTCAACAGCTTCATCGCGGATTCAGACCAGGAGGTGACAACCCAGACCGAGAACTTCGAATCCGACAGGCGCCTCTTGACGATCGCTGTTGGAGCATTCTCCGCAACCAGCCTTGCGGTCGCGCTCCTGCTCGGGGCAGTGCTGTCCTGGTCTCTGATCCGCCCCGTGCGTCGGGTAGATCTGGCACTCGAGCACATCGCCAACGGAGACTTCGAGCAGCGGGTTGTGGTCCCCAACCGTGACGAGTTCGGCAGTCTCACCACCAATCTCAACAAGACCACTGCTCACCTCGGTGCGGTCTACAGCGACCTCGAGTCCTTGAACACAGGACTTCAGGAGACGGTCGAAACCAAGGTGCAGGAGCTGAACCGGGCCGCCCGGCTCCGAAGATACGTATCGCCACAACTGGCCGAATCGATCCTCGCCGGCGACACCGAGGTTGTCCTCGGCTCGAGCAGGAAGTACCTCACCATCTTCTTATCGGACATTCGCGGCTTCACCGAGATGACCGAGCAGATGGAGCCGGAGCATCTCGTCGACGAGCTGAACGAATATCTCAGCGAGATGACCGAGATCGTGTTCCGCCACGGCGGCACTCTCGACAAGTACATCGGCGATGCCATCCTGGTCTTCTTCGGGGATCCGATCCCTCAAGAAGACCATGCGGAGAGAGCACTGAGGATGGCCCTCGAGATGCAACAACATGTCGAGGATCTCGCCGAGCGGTGGACCGCGACATACGGGGCTTCATTCCGGATCGGCATCGGCGTCACCACCGGATGGGTCACGGTGGGCAACATCGGCTCTTCGGCCCGCACCGACTACACGGTCCTAGGCAACGAGGTGAACCTGGCCGCCCGTCTCGCAGATCGCGCCGAAGCGGGCGAGATCCTGGTGAGCGAGCGCACGATGGTGAAAGCCGAAGGCATAGTCAGCGGCGAGGTCGTCGACGAGGTCACGCTCAAAGGGGTGTCCCGGCCGATCAAGGTCTACGCATTGGATAGACCCGGCAAGCCAGAGTCGGAAGGTGGCTCCGAATAGGGCCGTCAGGCTGCGACTGTCTCCAGCTCCAGGTCAGGCACCTCTGTCTCGAGGTTTTTGATTCGAGGATGTCTCAAGGCAATCACCGCCGTCGCAATTGCGAACAGACCGGCAAGAACAAACATCAACCCGATCCCCCGGCCTGCCCCCGAGCCAAAGAGATCCCCGAGAAGCCCATCGGTGTCCGCCATGAGCGGCTCGAAGAATCGATCGGCCAGGAATCCGGCACTGAGGAATGCGATCGGGGCGGAAGCAATAGCCGATACCTGCCTGATGGCGAATACACGACCCTGCAAGTTTGGCGGCACCTTGGACTGCCATATCGCCTGACTGCTGCCACCGGCAATGGGGTGAGTGCCGAACATCAACATGATGCCTGCGATCACAAGACCGACCATTGGCTGGATTCCCATGAGGACCAGGCCAACACCCATTGCCATGATCGGGACGTAGACGCCGGCGATTCGATTCTTCGGGCCTCCCCAAACACTGAGACCCACGCTTCCGACAACCACTGCAACGGCGCCAATCGAAACCACAACACCGGCGACTTGTTCACTGGCGAGGTTGAGCAGAAGTGGTATCAGGAGGACTCCCTGAAAAGCAAATGCAAAGTTCACAACGACGAAGGACAGCATCAGGATCAGCAGGGCCCGTCGCTGGAGAACGAAGTCGAGACCTTCTTTGGCTTCCAGAAGCAGCCCGCGGACGCCGGTCCCCCTTCGCTCAGTGGGCTCGGCTCGTGGGAAACGAACAAAGAGCAAGGTTCCAACGGCGATTACAAAGGTCACGAAGTCAGCGACAAAGAGAAGGGTCAGTCCCGAGCCGACGACGACAACGGCCGCGATGGTGGGTGCCGCTACCCGTCCGATACTCCCTGCTAATTGAACGAGCCCTGACGCCCTGGCGTAGTGCTCTTTGGGCACGAGCAGGGTCGTCGCCGCCGAATAGGCCGGGAACTGGAAGGCCTGGAAGATCCCACTGAACGCCAAGGTCACATAGAGATGCCAGATCTCGAGGTTGCCGGTCAGCAGCAGCACCATTGTCACCAGGGTCCCTAAGGCTGCTCCGGTGTCGGAGAGGATCATCGCCCAGCGACGATCCCATCGGTCGACCAAAGCCCCAACAAAAGGCGACACAAACAGCATCGGTAAACGTGACGCAAGCACGATCAGCGCAAGTTGGGTGGCCGATCCGGTCTGCTGGTAGACCCAGATGGCAAGCCCGAAACTCGTCATCGCCGATCCAAGATTCGATGCGAGTTGACCCACCCAGACGATGCCGAACACACGCCCGCCCGGCGATCGATAAAGGTCTTGTAGATCTTTCATATGCTTTACCAGAATAGTTTGCTGGTATACTATATACCAGGCGAACAATCTCTGCAAGAATGGATGCTGATGGGACAACAGGACGAACAACCACTCTGGAGACAGGCGGCAACACACACTCTGCATACCGCCTTCTTGATAAAGGCGATCGTCGAGGAGCATCTCCAGGAAGCGACCGGGCTTCTCCTCGCCGACAACGAGGCGCTGCTTCATCTCTCCATGGCCGAAAAGCCGTTGCGTATGACCGATATTGCCAACCGTCTGATTCTCTCCCGTGGCGGAACGACAAAGCTCGTCGACCGGCTCGAGGCCAAGGGGTACGCAAAACGCCTCCCCGACCCCGAGGATCGCCGGGCGACGGTCCTCGAAATCACGGATGCAGGGCGCGACGCCCGCGCGGAAGCCAGAGTCGTGATCGATGAGCAACTTCAGGCCACCTGGGCCAAGCATGTAAGCGATGAAGAGGCCGCCGTAGTGGTCGCCGTCATGGATCGTGTGCTCGGTGACCACCACCAAGATCACTGAGGCGACTTCGCATGGTGAACGAACAGTCAGGAGATCGATCGACCTTCCCCTTTGACGCCGACATAGAGGTGTCCGTCGGGACCGATCGTCTCGGTGGACACCTCACCGTCCCCGACGGCTCAGGCGGTGTTGTCATCTTTGCTCATGGCTCGGGAAGCAGCCGTTTCAGCCGGCGCAATCGTCTGGTTGCCGAATCTCTCAACCGGGCCGGGTTGGGAACCCTGCTGTTCGACCTTCTCACCGGCGCGGAGGAAGCAGATAGAACGAATGTCTTTGACATCGATCTCCTTGGCGGTCGGCTCAGAGACACAACCCGATGGCTTGGCGAGCATGAGGCCGCCGGAGGTCTCCGGGTGGGGTACTTCGGTGCCTCGACAGGCGCAGCGGCGGCACTCCTGGCGGCTGCGGAGCTCGGGGAACAAGTGTTGGCGATCGTCTCCCGGGGCGGGCGGCCCGATCTGGCCGGCCCGTGGATCCCAAACGTCATAGCACCGACTCTCCTGATTGTCGGCAGCCGGGATCGGCAGGTGCTCAAGATGAACCGCTCAGCTCAGGCAAAGATGAAGTGCGAGAGTCGTCTTGAAGTGGTCCGGGGGGCCACTCATCTCTTCGAGGAGCCCGGCGCCATGGATGTAGTGGCAGAGCTTGCTCAAGACTGGTTCATACAGCACCTTCTCAAGAACTGAATACCCAGGGCGTCGGCCTCGGATAGCCTGCCCCGATGAACCGACCCTCCGCACTCTTGCTCGCACTTCTGCTGGCGGCATCCGCATGCTCGAGCCAGGCGACCGAAGAGGAGCCGGAAACCTCAACCACGACAGCCCCCGCAGAGGAGCAGCCGACGTCCACGCTCGGCACGACAACGACCACTCTGACACCGGCGACGACGACCACCACAGAGCCACCCACCGAGTGGGACTTCTCGCCTTCGGAGACGCCACCCCTTGTGACTTTGCTCGAGCCGGGTAGCGAGCCGCGCGAGGTTCGGGTCTATTCCATGACGAAGGGCACCCTCACCCAGAGCTCAATGCGGTTTGGCTTGTCCATTGTCCAACTCGTCGGCGGGCTTTCGACAATCGACGTCGTCACCGTAGTCGACCTCGAAATGCTGGTAGAGGTGACCGATGTCGTTCCCGAGGGTTATGTAATCACCTCGACGTTCGGTGCCTCCCGGGTGAGTGCCTCGGACACTGCCACGGAGGAGAGTCTCAACCTCGCGTACTCATCCTTGGCCGGGACGACGACCACTCAGCTGACATCGCCTACCGGGCAGGTTCTCGCCGTCGCCGTCAACCAGCAATCGGGTGACTTCGGTGATATCACAGCCGGCCTTGCCGGCTCCGTCGCCCCATTTCCAGCAGAGCCCATTGGCATCGGGGCGCGCTGGGAGGTAGTCGGTCAGATCGCAACCCAGGGCATAGTGGTTGTGCAGACTTCCACCATCACGTTGCTCGACATCGAGGGTTCACTACTCACCGTCGAAATAGAAACAGTGCAGGAACTCGGACCGGACGGTATGGAGATTCCCGGGGTGGAAGTCATTGACGCCAGACTCTCGAGTATCAGTTTCGGCGAAGCAGTCTGGGATCTGTCACAGCCGATCCCGGGGTCCGCAAGCAGCGAAGGGGTGCAAACACTGGTCTTGAACTTGGTGCTCGACGGCGAAGAGGCCACACTCGACCAGAACAGCACTGCCAGCTTCGAGCTTCCCAGTCCTGCCCACTTGGGAGCACCCGAAGGCACACAATCGTTCGATATCACTGAGCGGACCCACTTTGAGGGCACCCTCGAATACGCCCAGGACCCTCCAGTTGGAGGCAATCACAATCCCGTCTGGCAGAACTGCGGCTTCTACGACGAGCCAGTCGCCAGGGAGAGCGTCGTCCATTCCCTGGAACATGGCGCGGTGTGGATCACATTCGCACCCGACGTCGCGGCAGACGAGTTGGAAGCGCTTCGGGAGTTCGCACAAACTCCGTTCGTGCTGGTGAGCCCCTATCCGGGCCTCGACTCTCCTGTCGTTGCTTCTGCCTGGGGGGTGCAACTGCGACTTGATTCGGCGTTGGACCCACGATTGGCCCAATTCGTCGATTGGTTCGCAGGGGGACCACAGTCACCCGAGCCTGGAGCAGCCTGCTCCGGGGGAATCGGCGATCCCGGGTAACCGGGCTTTGCGGCTACAGCCCAAGGTAGGCCTTGGAGATCATGTCCTCGTGAAGCAACTCCTGGCTGTCCCCTTCCATGACGACCCGGCCGTTCTCCAAAACGTAGGCGCGATCCGCGATCGCGAGGCTCTTGCGAACGTTCTGTTCAATCAAAAGAACGGTGATGCCGTCCTCGCGAATCTGCTGGATGATGTTGAACAATTCGTCGACGAACATCGGAGCCAGGCCGATCGAGGGCTCGTCAAAGACGCAAAGAGTGGGCTGAGCCATAAGGGCCCGGCCAATCACCAGCATCTGACGCTCTCCACCGCTCAGCGTCCGCGCCAGATTCTTCTCCCTTTCCTCCAACCTGGGGAAGAGCGAGTACACCTGGCGCAGGGTGTTTTCCCGACGGTCCCATGACACCTTGTTGTATGCCCCCAGTTCCAGGTTTTCCCGAATACTCATGTCCCGGAATAGCCCACCCCCTTCCGGACCGTAGGCGATGCCCATTTCGCTTATCCGATCCGGGTCCCGGCCCTCGATCCTTCGGCCGGCAAAGGTGATCATGCCCGACACCGGTTCGACCAGGCCCACGATCGACTTGACCAATGTGCTTTTTCCCGCACCGTTGGCGCCGAGCACGACAACGATCTCACCCTCGTCGACCGTGAGAGAGACGTCCCAGAGGGCACGGATCTTGCCGTACTCAGAGATGATCTTCTTGACGCGCAGCACTGCTCATTCCCCCAGGTAGATCGCTTTGACACGTGGGTCGCCGGCCACCTCGTCGGGCGGCCCTTCGGCAATCTTCTGTCCAAAGTGGAAGACGATGATGCGGTCGCAAACCTCCATGATTGCCTGCATCACATGTTCGATCATGAAGACGGTGATCCCCCTATCCCGAAGCCGCATGACCAGTTCCATCGACTGTGTCAATTCGCTCGGAGTCAATCCCGCCATCACCTCATCGAGCAACAGCAACTCGGCATCGGTTGCGAGCGCCCTGACGATCTCGAGGCGACGTTGACTTGCCAGTGACAACTCCTTTACCGCCTTGTTCCTGTCCGAAAGCATGCCTGCCTGCGCCATGAGCTGGTTGACCTCGCGCTCTGCTTCCTTGAACTTGAACGATCGGTGCGGATTCCCGTAGATCAGGGCGAGACGCACATTCTCGAAGGCAGTCATTTCGGAGAAGATCTTGGATGTCTGAAAGGTCCGTGCCAGACCCATCCGGCAGATCTGATCCGGTCGGAGATCGGTGATGTCCTCGCCCTTGAAGCGAATCGTTCCTTCTTGGGGTGTCTGGGCACCCGAGATCAGGTTGAACAGAGTCGTCTTGCCCGCGCCATTGGGTCCGATCAGGCCGACGATCTCGCCCTGACCTACCTTGAAGTCGGCGTGATCCACTGCCACCAGACCACCAAAGTTCATGGTGACGCCGGTGCCTTCGAGCATCATCATGCCGTCCTCCACCTTTTCCAACGCATCTTGAGCTTGATCCACTCGATCTTCAGACGAAAGATCAGCTTCTCCGCTTGCTCGACGAGCCCACCCGGCAACCAGAGGACGACACCTATCAGCGTGACACCGAAAATGAGCAGATAGACATAGGGGTACTCGGTGATGAGAAACTCCCGGAGAACGATCAAGACGATCGTCCCGAGAATGGGGCCGTAGAGCCTCGAGATGCCACCGAAGATGGCCATAACCACGGGCAGGAAGGAGATAAGTGGGTCGAAGGCGAGGGAGGGATCGACGTATCTCCAGCGGGTGGCCATCACCGCGCCGGTGGCCCCCATGAAGATGGCAGTGCCGGCGAAGATGAGCACCTTGAGCCTGGTCACATGAATCCCGATGTGCTCGGCAGCGGTCTGGTTCTCGCCGATGCCACGCAGCGCCATGCCAGCCGCGGAGTTCCTGAGGATGAAGGCGGCGAGAAGAGCAAGGCTGAAGATGATCACCATCAGGAGATAGACCACGCTGTTGGATGCACCTTCGATGTGTCTTCCGACTGTTCCGGTCACATGGGTCTCCCACCACAGCGTTGCGTTCCCGACCAGGGCGGTGACACCAAACGTGAACAGGATGAAATAGACACCCTTGAGTCGAAGCGTGAGAACACCTATAGCCAGTGCCAGGATGAACGCTAGGGCCCCGCCGATGAGGACGATCAACTCGATCGGCATCGATCCCCGGAGGACCGCCGAGACGTAGACACCGACGCCGAAAAGGACCGCGGTAGCCAGTGACACCAATCTGGTCGGTCCGGAGAACATCGTCCAGCTCAGGGTCAGAGTGGCGTACATCAGGACTGTGATCATGGTGATCACCAGCGACTCGGAGATAAAGGAGGGGGCCGACGCCAGCAGGACGATTGTGACGACGATGTAGATCAGAGCCCGCCGTTCCTTCTTCTCCGCCCTAAGCGTGCTAATCAGCATGGATCTGTCTTCCCATGATCCCCGACGGCCTGATCAGCAGAACCAGGATGAAAATCAGGTAGAAGGCGACGAGCGAGAGGCTCGGGTCGAACCAGTTGACCAGGCTTATGACCAGTCCCAGGGCGAATCCCCCGATCAGGCTCCCCGTGATGCTGCCCAAGCCTCCGAACACCACCACCACGATGGCAACAACCGTCAATTCGATGCCCCGGCTGCCTTGGACATCGAACATCATGCTGTAGAGAACCCCGGCCAGTCCGGCCAGCCCCGCTCCCAGCCCGAAGCACATCGCCATCACTCGCTTCTTGTTGACACCGAGGGTGGAGGCCATGTCCGGGGACTCCGCAGCAGCCCTGATGGCCTTCCCGGTTCGTGTGCGCTTGATGTACAGGTAGAAGATCACACTGACTCCGACCGATACTCCAAGAGCGAGCAGCCGGTTGGCGCCGTAGCGGTTGCCGAAGATCGTGACCGAGGTGTTGAGGAAGCTGTAGCCGCGGAGTAGAGCCCCCCATGTGAGCAGCATCAGGTTCTGGATGACAAACAAGAGGCCGAACGACGCCAGCAACGACCGGCCCTCGAAGTGATCGTCGTTCTCCGAGGTCTTGCGAAGGTAGTTGAACATCGTCCTGTCCAGCACGTACCCGAGGGCAAACAGGGCCGGTGCGATGATGGCGATGGAGAGCACCGGATTGATGCCGAAAACCGTATACAGCGACCAGGTGGCCAGGGCAGCAAGGATGATGAACTCGCCGTGGGCGACGTTGAGCACCCGGCCCACCCCGTATTGAAGGCTCAGGCCAACCGCGATCAGGGCATAGGCGCCGCCCAGAATCAGGCCGGTCACGATGATCTCGGCGGCAGTTTCAAGCATCGAGGTTCCTCAGATACGTGGAGAGTCGTGGCGGGCTGACCCGCCACGACTCTCCACAGGTTCGCGAAAAGCTACGCGATCGCTTACTCCTCAGGCGGTGGCGGCCAGGCGCCCTTGGGGAAGATCGGCTCGGCGGTGCGATCCGCCGTGTGCGAGATGATCTCAAACTCGCCGTCCTGCCACTGCCCGATCTGACCGGGGTAGACCGGATTGACCTGATTGTCGAAACTGAACGTCCCGATAATGGTGTCGAACTCGATCGTGTCCATGGCCTCCTTGACCTTGACCGGGTCGAGGGTGCCGGCTGCCTCGATTGCTTGCTGCAGGACCTGGCCCGTGGCATAGCAAGCGGCCGACGCCCAACGGTCTGGCTCGGCGTCGTGCATCGCCACGTGGCGATCGAAGAAGCCCTGGGCATCTTCGATGTCCACATTCGGGTTCCAGACGCCCGTCCCGACGACCCCTTCGGCGGCGGGACCGAATGCATCCCGGTAGGCGGGGAAGGCCACACCCACCGCGGCCATGAAGAGATCGGGGCTGAATTCGATCCCTATTGCTTGCCCGGTCATCGGGAAGGTCTCTGGCGGATAGGAGAACGCCAGGAATGCGTCAGCGCCTGAATCCTGGGCACCCCGAAGAATCTGAGTGAAGTCCGCTGTGCCCAGTGGATACGTCTCCTTGAAGGCGACTTCGATCTCCACTTCGGCGAGTGCCGGCTCAACGGCTGCACTGAACTCGATCCCAAAGAGGTCATCGTGGTGGATGATCGCCACGCTGGTAACCCCGACGTCCTGGAGTAGCTCCACCAGACCGGCGGCCTGAGCGGGGGCCTGATTCAACAGGGTGTAGAAATAGGGATATTCCGCCGCGTTCTCAACCAGCTCGCTCGAGCCGACGGTACATCCGGCCGTCGGCATCTGGAATTCGCTGACGATTGGGGCGATGGCGAAGTTGAACGCTGTTCCCCATGGCGGGAAGTAGAAGTCGATCTCACCCGACTCCAGCATTTGCTGGGTGAGCTGGACCGCCGTCCCCACGTCGCTGGTGTCGTCGACCCGTTCGATCCTCACCGGGATCGAAGCGTCGAACTCGGCGACATAGATGCCGCCGGCAGCATTGACGTCCGCCGCCCACAAGTCGTAGGACGGGACCTGACTGAGCAAAGAACCAGCCTCGTTGCCCCCGGAAAGGGCAATCGGGTTGCCGATGACTATCTCTGCCGGCGGATCCGGCAGTGGTTCGGGGGCCGAAGTTGTATCCGGCGTTTCAGCCTGGGTTGTAACCGGCTCGGGCGCTGCGGTGGTCGTTGTCGTGTCTTCGGTGCTTTCGACACACGCCGCCGCCACCAGGGCCAGCGCTATCAGTACCGTTAGGAATCGCATCCTGGATCTCATCAGGACCGTTCCCTTCCGCCCGTGTGGGCTCGAACTAAACAATCGTTTGTATTCATTTTCGTGGTCTCCTCCTGCTTCGGTGGCGCAGAGCGCCAATCCGTGGCAGCAGCGTACGCGGCCTCGGCCGACGGTGCAGTGCCAGAGATGGTTTTTTTTGCCATGGTCATCCATGGCCAACCACCGCAGAACGGCGGTATGGTTCGGCAGGTCGAATCGACTTCGGTGTGCAGTGCGCACAGCCTGATGAGCGAAGGAGGACATGGTGGTAGCCAGAAAGCACAAGATGTTTATCGGGGGCAAATGGACCGACGCCTCGAATGGTGAGACCTTCGAAGACCTGAATCCATACACCGGTGAGGTCTACGCCAATGTTCCGGCCGGCACCCCGGAAGATGTCAAACGTGCCGTCGACGAGGCTCACGCCGCCTTCCCGGAATGGGCCGACACAGCCCCCGGAGCCCGCCGCGAGATATTCCTAAAAGCGGCAGACGTGATGGAAAGTCGCCAGGACGAGTTGGTCAGGGCGATGATGGAAGAGGTTGGCGGGACAATCGGTATTTCGATGTTCCAAATGCACTTTGTGCCCGGTCTCTACCGGATGGCTGCATCGGCACCCTACGACGTCAAAGGCGAGACCATCCCCGCGGATCACGACAACTCGTTCTTTATGTCGATACGCCAACCCGCCGGCGTCGTGGCATGCTTTGCACCCTTCAATGTGCCTTACATTCTGGGCAGTCGCTCCTTTACGCTGCCGATGGCTTACGGCAACACGATTGTCCTGAAACCATCTGAGGAAGCTCCTCTGACAGGCGGCATCCTGCTTGCAGAGATTTTCGAGGAAGCGGGGCTTCCGCCCGGTGTCCTCAATGTTGTGACAACCACCCGCGAAGACGCTGCGGAAGCTGGTGACGTAATGATCTCGCATCCCGCGGTGAGACGTGTTTCCTTCACCGGTTCCACCGAAGTTGGACGGCTCATTGCCGAAAAGGCCGGCCGGCACCTGAAGCGTGCCGTGCTCGAGTTGGGTGGCAAAGACCCGCTCATCATCCTCGGAGATGCTGACGTGGACTATGCCGTGGATGCGGCCGCCTGGGGCGCGTTCCTCCACCAGGGTCAGATTTGCATGTCCACGGAGCGCATCATCGTCGAGAAGAGCATCGCGAAGGAGTTCACCCAGAAACTAAAGGATCGTGCACTGACGATTCCAACGGGCGACCCAACCAACCCGGCGACCGCGATTGGACCATTGATCAACCAAAGGGCAGTCGAGAAGGTCCATGCCCATGTCCAGGAGGCGATCGCAGGCGGAGCAGAGTTGGTGGCCGGAGGTCAATACGACAACCTCGTCTACCACCCGACCATCGTCACCGACGTCAAGCCCGACATGAAGCTCTTGACCGATCAGACGTTTGGGCCGGTGGCGCCGATTGTGGTTGTGAAGGATCGTGAGGAAGCGCTGGCCGTGGCCAATGACTCAAAGTACGGGTTGTCCGCCGGGATCATCACAAATGACTTCACTAAGGCGATGGATATGGCGCTGCGTCTCGAGACGGGCATGGTTCATATCGGGGACCAGACAGTCAACGACGAGCCCCAGGCGCCGTTTGGTGGTGTCAAAGGGAGTGGATACGGACGATTCGGCGGCACGGCAGCTCTCGACGAGTTCACGGAACTGCGTTGGATCAACGTCCAGCGTGTTCCGAGAACATTTCCGTGATCTAGCTCATCGTCTTGTCCGATCAGTCGTCCCTGTCCGGCGCTGTCGTTTTGGTGACCGGCGGCAGCCGAGGAATCGGTGCTGCAATCGCCCGTGCTTCAGCCCAGGCCGGCGCCGACGTGGCAGTCGGCTATTGGGAGCAGGCAAGTGCCGCTGCCTCGGTAGTTGAAGACGTGCAAGCCATGGGGCGCACTGCAGCCGCATTCGGCGCCGACATCTCCGATCCTGACGAAGCAAGACGGATGGTCGCCGAGGCGGAGTCCACCTTCGGGAGAATCGACGGCCTGGTCAATTGTGCCGGGATCATGCCATCCAGCCCTGTCATCGAGATGAGCGACCAGGAGTGGGATCAGGTGCTGCGTACAAACCTGTTCGGGCCCTTCTACTGCTCCCGTGCGGCGCTGCCGGGAATGCTGGAACGGGGCAAAGGCTCGATCGTCATGATCTCCTCCCGACTGGGCCAGATCGGCTGGCCGGAGCTTGCTCACTATTCCGCATCCAAGGCAGGGCTTCTCGGCCTCACCAAGTCGCTCGCAAAGGAGTTCGGGCCACGAGGGATCCGCGTAAACGCGGTGGCTCCTGGAGTGACCATTACCGACATGACCAGGGAGTTGTTGGAGTCCGAGGCGGGACAGCGCAGGCTCGATGAGCTGCCATCTAGACGTTTTGCCGAAGCTGAGGACGTTGCAGCATCAGTGGTGTTCCTGCTCTCCGAAGCGGCCGCTATGTACCACGGGCAGACCTTGAACCCCAACGGCGGCGGGTTCATGCAGTGACGGGGAGCCCGCGTGAAACTCATTGAGGCAGACCAGGCGGTGCGGCTCATACCCGACGGCGCCACCGTGATCGTCGGCGGTTCCGGCGCCGGCCATGCGGTCCCGCAGCGATTCATCGACGCCCTTGCCGACGTGTATCGCGACAAGGGGCACCCCCGTGATCTCATCACGGTCCGCGTAGTGGGAATCGGCGACTTCGCCGATCGAGGATTCTCCCAGCTTGCTCTGCCGGGCCTCATGCGCCGCACGATCGGATCCAACATCGGCAACGAACCACGACTCGCCGAGATGGTGGCGAATGACCAGCTGGAGGCCTACTCGTTTCCCCAGGGAGTGCTCTCCCAGCTTTGTCGCGACATAGCCGCCGGACGACCGGGCCACATCACAAAAGTCGGCCTCGACACCTATGTAGATCCCCGGCATACGGGCGGCAAGCAGGGCTCTGCCACGGAAGATCTCGTCGAAGTGGTCGAGCTTGCCGGGCGGGAGTGGCTCTTCTTTCACGCCTTTCCTATCGACGTGGCCGTGATCCGGGGCTCGACGATCGACGAGGAAGGCAACCTGACCCTCGACGAAGAGGCAATCAACGCCGAGATGCTCGCGATGGCAATGGCGGCCCACAACTCGGGGGGCTTCGTCATCGCCCAGGCGAAGCGGATGGCGCCGGCGGGGAGCCTGACTCCGCGCCGTGTCCAGATTCCCGGCGCGCTGATCGACTACGCCTTCCTCGACCCGGACCAGACTCAGACCTATCTCACCGAGTACTCCCCTTACTACTCGGGTGCCGAGCGCCTGGAGTCTGATAGGAATGACCAGCACCTACCTCTCGATGTGCGGAAGGTAATAGCGCGACGGTCCCTGCTCGAGTTCGAGCCGGGCGACATCGGGAACCTCGGTTTTGGCATCAGCCAGAGCATCGGGGCGATAGCCCAGGAGGAGGGAGTCGCCGATCTCATGGTATTGACGGTCGAGCAGGGAGTCTTCGGAGGAGTTGCAGCGTCAGGGAACGACGGTGGCGCCGGATTCAACTATCAGGCATTGATCGACCAGCCCTACATGTTCGATTTCTACGACGGTGGGGGCATCGACGTTGCCAGCCTTTCCTTTGCCGAGGTAGACGTCTCGGGCAACGTAAATGTTCACGCCTTTGGCGGACGGCTCCGTGGTCCCGGAGGCTTCCTCAACATCGCAACAGGCGCGACGAAGCTGTGCTTTGTCGGAACGCTCACCACCGGCGGCCTTGACGTCGGGGTCGAAAACGGGCGGATCGTCATCAAAAGAGAAGGAACCGTGAAAAGGTTTGTCGAGAAGGTCCAAGAGGTCAGCTTCAGCGGACCGGTCTCGGCCGAGGCCGGTCAGGAGGTCCTGTATGTCACCGAGCGGGCCGTGTTCGCGCTCGTCGACGGCGTGGTGACGCTTGTCGAAATCGCAGAAGGAATGGACCCAGAAGACGATGTGATTGCCCATATGGGATTTCGACCGGAGATCTCACATACTCTCTCTCGAATCGACCGTGCAGTGTTCATCGAGCAGACGATGGGACTGCGACAGCAGTTTGCAGGCGGCCACATATGAGCAACGATCTCGTCGTCCTCGACACTGGTGTGATAGCCACTATCAGGTTGAACAACCCGCCTCTCAACCTGTTCTCGAAAGAAGTAACCGTCGCTCTCGACGTCGCTCTGGAAGCCGTCGAGAAAGACAATGCGATCCGGGCACTCATCATCACAGGGAGCGGCGATCGTGCCTTCTGTGCCGGGTCAGACATCAACGAGTTCGCCTCGCTGCGAGGCAAGGTCGGTGAAGGAAAGTTGATCGCGGAGAACGCAACATTTAGCCGATTGGCCAATCTGGCCGTGCCCACCGTGGCGGCCATTCAGGCCGATGCTCTCGGGGGCGGGCGCGAGGTGGCGCTGTGCTGTGATCTCAGGGTTGCCGCCGAGACTGCCCGACTCGGCCTTCCCGAGGTTCGCCTCGGCGTCATACCGGGGTCGGGCGGGTTACAACGTCTCCCGCGGCTCATCGGCCTGGCACGGGCCAAAGAGTTGATCTTGCTCGGTGAGATCATCGACGCCCGGAAGGCTCTCGACATTGGGTTGGTGAGCCGCGTGGCCCCATCCGGCCAGATCGGGGCCCTCTCCATGAGCATCGCCGAAACGCTGGCCTCACGAGGCCCGGTGGCAGTGCGCGAGGCCAAGGCCGCTCTCGACGCGGCCCTGGACGTCTCGCTCGATGATGGCCTTGCCTGGGACCTGAGAGCCAGCGAGCGTGTGTTTTCTTCCGAAGACATGTTGGAAGGAACAATCGCTTTCATCGAGAAGCGCCCACCAGAATTCAAAGACAGATAGAGACAGACAGAGGGAGAGTCATGGATAACGTCGAACGCTTTGGGGTATTTCTGCCCTCCTTCGTATGGAAGGAGGACGGCCCGGAACGGGCCGCCGGCATCAAAGACTTCGCTAGACACACAGAGGATCTGGGGTTCGACTCGATCTTCATAACCGACCACCTACTGGCCGCCCAGCAGTTCTACTCGGTGTCATTTCTCGAGCCACTCGTCTCCCTGGCCCTCGTTGCCGGCGTAACCGAACGTGTCAAGCTGGGCACGTCCGTGATGGTGGTTCCGGTCCGAAATCCGGTGATGTTTGCCAAGCAGGTTGCAACTCTTCAGTTTCTGTCTCAGAACCGGAAGAGTTGCAAC
>Ga0255053_10000116_pt1 | contig 39887 bp, 37 predicted proteins | sample JV7_2_22_MG_FD_188635 | JGI IMG/M metagenome (GOLD analysis project Ga0255053, IMG submission 188635) | Seawater microbial communities from Jervis Inlet, British Columbia, Canada - JV7_2_22 | ecosystem: Environmental > Aquatic > Marine > Inlet | place: Canada: British Columbia | collected... | reverse complement strand
AGTGGCGGCGAGATCCGAACGTGTTTCTCAGTCGGTGCCGTATCTGACCCGGCGGATTCCGCCCACCGAGGTGCTCGGGGAAGAAGGGCTGGCAACCATCGAACACAACGCCGACACGATCCTCGAAGACGTTGGTGTCGAGATCATCGACTTTCCCGAGGGTCTGGCGATTTTCGAAGCGGCCGGGGCCAAGGTCGACGGAACCCGGGTCAGATTCCCGAGAGGCATGTGCCGGGAACTCGTGACAGCCACCGCTCCTGCGCGTTTCACCCAGCACGCACGCAACCCTGATCGGTCTGTCGAGATCGGCGATCCGCACATGGTGCTGGCTCCTGCTTACGGCTCACCGTTCGTCAGGGATCTTGAAGAAGGCCGTCGCTACGCCACGATTGAGGACTTCAAGAACTTCGCCAAGCTCACCTTCATGTCCAGCCAGCTTCACCATGCCGGTGGGACGCTGTGCGAGCCGGTCGACCTGCCCGTCAACAAGAGACACCTCGACATGGTCTACTCCCACATTCGCTACAGCGACAAGCCGTTCATGGGCTCGGTGACCGCCCCGGAGCGTGCCCAGGACACCGTCGACATGGTCAAGATCCTCTTTGGTGAAGACTTCATTCAGGAAAAGACGGTCCTGCTCTCTCTCTGCAACGCAAACTCGCCGCTCTCGTGGGACCGGGCAATGCTGGGGTCGGCGAAGGTGTACGCAGAGAACAACCAGGCCGTGATCCTCACGCCGTTCATCCTCGCCGGGGCCATGGCCCCGGTCACCGTGGCCGGCACTGCAGCGCAGACGCTGGCGGAGGCCCTCGTCGGCATGGCCTTCACCCAGATGGTGCGGCCCGGCGCTCCGGTGGTCTTCGGGTCCTTTGCAAGCTCGATGTCGATGCAGTCCGGAGCCCCAACATTTGGGACACCGGAGCCGGCTCTCGTCCTCTGGACGGTTGCGGCCTTGGCCAGGAGGCTTGGTGTTCCGTTTCGCAGCGGCGGCAACCTGACAGCCTCAAAGGTGCCTGATGCCCAAGCCGCATACGAGAGCGCAGCGACCTTCTTGCCCACCGTGCTCGCAGGGACGAACTTCGTGCTCCACACGGCGGGCTGGCTGGAAGGTGGGCTCGCAATGGGATACGAGAAGTTCATTCTCGACGCGGACATGGCCGGCATGACCGAAACCTTGATAGCCGGTGTCGACATGTCAGACAATGGTCAGGCACTGGACCCGATTCTGAGCACGGGGCCGGGGGAGCATTACCTTGGAACCGAGCACACACTCTCTAACTTCGAGACCGCCTTCTGGGTAGCCAACACGTCCGACAGCAACAGCGTCGAGCAATGGGAGGCCGAGGGATCGAAAGAAGCCGTGATGCGAGCCCACGAGCGTTGGAGACAAATGCTCTCCGACTACGAGCGGCCTCCTCTCGACGATGCCGTTGACAATCGACTCGGCGAGTGGATCAAAATGCGCAAAGACTCCTTTCCAGACTCCGATATCTCATGACTGCCGCCAGCACGGACCTGAGTCACCTCGACGCAAGACAGGTCGCGGCCATTCGCCGGGCATTGAGGTCACCCAGGTACGAGTTGATCCCTCTCAAGAACGTTCTTGACCAGTTGCCGTTTCTTCCACCTGGCTCAACTGTGGCGGTGACGGCATCGCCTTCCAAGGGAATGGCTGCGACGGTCGACCTTTCAGTTGAGCTCAAGCAAAGAGGGTTCGAGGTCATCCCGCACCTGTCGGCACGCCTGACGACAGATCGAGAGGAACTGGTCGGGATTCTGGAGCGTCTCGATGACGCGGGCATCGATAGGGCTCTAGTGGTGGGTGGTGACGACAATCGACCGGGAGAGTTCGTCGATGGACTGTCTCTCCTGATGGCGATGGAAGAGATCGGTCACGGACTGGTGGAGATCGGGGTTCCCGGATACCCGGAGGGGCACCCTCTGATAAGAGATGTCGTGCTACGGCAGGCCCTGGAGGAGAAAGCGCCATTTACCTCGTATATCACGACCCAGATGTGCTTCGTGCCTGGTGCAATCTCGGGCTGGGTTCGTGGCATCCGCGAGGCCGGAATCGGTCATGGCGTTTACATCGGCGTGCCGGGTGTTGCCGACCTGAGCAAGCTGCTCCAGCTTTCAATCCGGATAGGCGTTGGAGACTCGAGACGGTTCCTATCTAAGAACAAGGGTCTCGCCGGCAAACTGGTTAGACCTGGTGGCTATAGCCCCGACGATCTCATTTTCGGGCTCGCTCAACTCATAGCCGACCCGGTGGCCAACATCCTCGGACTCCACGTGTACACGTTCAATCAGGTGGAAAGCACCGAGCAATGGCGTCAACAGATGCTGGAAATGCTCGGATAGAGCCGGCCGAAATTCGTTCCGCTATGTGGAACAAGCGTCCGTAGAATGGGTGCCATGGCACATGTCGAGTCTGTCGTTCGTGCGGTGAAGATCATCGAGGAACTTGCCAAGTCCCCGGCGGGTCTTTCCGAAACCGCTCGCCGCGTCGCTATGCCAAAGACCACGGTCGCACGTCTGCTTTCGACACTCGAGGCCGTAGAAGCCGTAGAACGTGACGATGATGGCCGTTTGTATCGACTCGGTCCGCTGGTTCGGCGTCTCTCCGCCGCGGCTGGTGGCCCGGCCCAACTTGCCGGGTTTGCCCGTCCCTATCTGGAGGAGTTGACCAATGTGACTGGCGAGACTGCAGGCGTCAGCATTCCCGACGGTTACGCGGTCCACTATGTGGACCAGACGGAGGCTGAGCATCCGGTTCAGGTCCGTGATTGGACCGGCGAGCTGATACCAATGCATGTGGTGCCGTCCGGGCTGGTGATCATGGCGCACTGGCCGACGGAACAGATCGAGCGCTTCCTCGCCCGCGATTTGGTGATGTTGACAGCGAACACGGTTACCGACCCTTCGGTCATCACGGAACGGCTGCAGAAAGTGCGAGCCGATGGATACTTCTGGGTCTACGAAGAATTCGTCGAGGGGATCAACTCGGTGGCCGCTCCGGTTTTGGACGAAGCGGGCACGATTACGGCGGCCCTGCATGTCCACGGTCCGGCATACAGGTTTCCTGCACCCGGCGCTGAGGAGTCTGTTGGCATCGAGGTGGCGACCTCGGCCCGGCATCTTTCCGAGGCGATGGCTCGCTGACTCACTGCGGCCGGTCGTCTCCCTCCTTCTCCTTTTCGGACTCCTTGCCACGTTTGCCGTCGCCCCTCGTCAGTCGAAGGAGAATGGTTGATCGCGCTGGAACGGGCACATATGGCTCCGGCGTGATGCCTTCGATCACAGGTCTGCGGATCAAGCGGAAGATTGCAAACAGTCCGATGATTGCCTGCGCTCCGGCCACGGTCCACCACAGCCCGTCGGGTCCGTAGGCCGTCATCGCTGCCGCCGCGATCAGTGGCCCAAGAATAGCTCCGACACCGGTTACGAAAATGTTGGTTGCGCTGGCGGTCACCGCCTGACCTGCGGGAAGAACATCGATCACGTGACTGAGAGCGAGGGAATACACCGGAAACGACAGACCTCCGAATAGGAACATCGCAAAGAGAATCGCTGGGCTCTCGGGGTCCAGACCGGCGGCAGTAAAGCCGACAGCTGCCGCCGACGCAGAGACAATCACGATCATGCGTCGTCTGCCCACGATGTCTGAGACTCGCCCGATTGGCCACTGAAGGAGAACTGCACCAAACGCGGCTGTGCCTGCGAACAGTGCCGTCCGACCGAGCGACATCCCGAGTTGAGTCGCGTACGCAGCAGGCATTGCAAGGAGGGCTGCGTTGGCCATCCCGGTAAGTAGGGCTGCGACGATGCCAAGTGGGGCGGCCTTCCAGATCTCTCTTGCCCTGAGTTTGGGAGGGAGAGTGAACTCGGGCGCTGAGCCGATCGATAGCGAGATCGGAACGACCGCGAGCGACACCAGCGCACCGGCCACCAGAAAGAGCGTCATCTCTGAGGGATCGCCACCGCCAAGCATCAGTTGGCCGAGACCGATCCCGCCCATGGAAAAGACCATGTATATGCCCATGACACGTCCCCTGTTGTCGTTGGTGACGCTCTCGTTCAACCAACTCTCGGTCACCACAATGAGACCGGCCATGCAGAATCCGAAAAGCAATCTCAGCAATACCCACGGAGCAGGGGCCACCCACAACGCATGAGCGAGCGCGGCTACGGCTACCAGCGAGGCCAGGCCGCTGAACACCCTGATGTGGCCGACTCTCGCCATCATCCGAGGGGTGACCTGGGATCCGACCAGGAACCCGACAAAGTAACTGGCCATGATGATGCCGGTCGTGGTGGTGGAGAAACCCTCGAACTCAGCCCGAACGCCTAGAAGCACACCGACGAGGCCACGTCCGAGCATCAAGAACAAGACAGCGACAAACAAGCCCCAAGCGGCAACGAGGGTGCGCCGGGCCGTGGTCGTCATCGCGAATCTGTCAGCTCTCCAGGCTCGAAACTCGACTCTCACCGCAGTAGACGGTGAAGCCGCCCTCGCGCAGGAAGCCGACGACCGTCATTCCGAACTCGTTGGCGAGGTCTACGGCAAGACTCGATGCTGCCGAGACACCACAGACCAGCGAGATCCCTGCAACTGCGGCCTTCTGCACGATCTCGAATGAGACCCGTCCCGAGACGAGAAGCCCCACAGACGGAATGGGCCATTCCTGTCTCGCTAGATGGCCGACCAGCTTGTCGGTCGCGTTGTGCCGGCCGATGTCCTCGCGCACTGCCACGACCTCACCGGAAGGGTCAAAAGCCGCCGCCGCATGGAGTCCGCCGGTCGAGTGGAAAGCGTCCTGACGCTCGAGAAGACGAGGAGGAAGAGAGAGGATGACGTCTGCGCTCACGATGGGCCCCGGAGGCGGTGATGAGCCGGCCACCCGGATCGCGTCGATCGACGCTTTCCCACATACGCCACATGATGAAGTCGAGTAGAAGTTCCGCTTGAACTGCTCAGGGTCGACGGTGACGCCATCTGCCAGTTTCAGATTCCAACGACCTTCACCAAGAGACTCGACGCTGGTCACGTCCTCAGGGCCAGTGACTATTCCTTCTGTGATGGCGAAGCCCAGGGCGAGGTCGGGCTCATCGCCCGGGGTGCGCATGACAACCGCAATGGGCACACCATCGAGGCGAATCTCCATCGGCTCCTCGACAACGAGGGAATCTTCGACCGTCTCGACCGAACCCCTGAGACGTACGACCCGATAGGTCGAGACTGCGTCAGTCATCGCTTCCGCTGTTGACGTAGGTCCAACCGAACCTGCCTTTGATGCACAGGTTTCCCAGCGTGACATCGTGGTCGTGAGGTGAGGTGACGTTCGTGATCCTCCCATCCTGGGTGTGAATGTCGAGATTGCAGCCAACTCCGCAGTACGAGCAGACGGTTCGGGTGACTTCCTGACGGGACTCGTCCCATGTGCCGGTCTCCCTCATGTCGAACTCGACTTTGCCGGTCAGTGCTCCCGTCGGGCACACCGCGATGCAGTTCCCGCAGTACACACATGCCGAGTCGGGCAGTGCGACGTCGAACTCGGTCGAGATGCGTGTGTCGAAACCACGCCCTGCCGCAGCGATTGCGAACGTGTTCTGGTGCTCGATGCCACAGGCGTCGACACAGCGATAACAGAGGATGCAGCGGCCGTAGTCTCGAATATAGAGATCGTCTTCGATCTTGACCGGCTGGGCGACGCTCGCCGCCACCCCAGGCTGGGATGCGACATGGTGGCCCGGTCTGGGCTGTTCCCGGCTGGTCTCGCCCGATGGAGGCCCGAATCTCTCCGGCTCCGCACCTGCTTCTGCTATCCAGGCTTTGACCTCGTCGCTCGAGCGATCTAGATCTGTTGCCGAGCCAAGCAATTCGATGACCAAACGACGACTGTGGGTGGCGCGCTCGGTCGAGGTCCGTATTTCCATACCCTCTTCGAGTTCTCGAGAGCAGGACGGCACCAGCGTTCGGGAGCCCTCGACTTCGACAACACAAACCCGGCAGGCATTGGCCGGTGTCATCGTCGGCCCGTAACAAAGGGTCGGAATGTCCGCGCCTGCCTGACGGCAGGCATCGAGGACGGTTCCTCCAGCAGGTACCTCGAGGCTCACGCCATCGACCTCAGCTGTGATCAGCGTGACCGGTCTCTCAATGACGGTCATGTTGGCGCTCCCGGAAGTGAAAGCCTCATCGCGGATTGGATCGCAGAGGAGGCTGTTTGGCCCAGACCACAAATCGATGCATCGGTCATGACAAGGGCGAGGTCGCTAAGTCGCTCGCTCTCGTCTGCGATCGAACCCATGGGATTGTTGTCGGCGAGTCTTGCCAGGGCTTCCTCCTGGCGAACGGTCCCGATCCGACAGGGCACGCACTGCCCACATGACTCGTCACGGAAGAACCGGGCGATCCGCCTCAACACCGGGCTGAAGTCGCACTGGTCGTCGAAGACGATGATTGCGCCGGAACCGAGCGTTGCTCCCGCCGCCCGGGTCCCTTCAAATGTAAGCGGCATATCCAGTGAGGTGGATTCGACGAAGCTGCCCGCGGCTCCTCCCAGGAGCACGGCGCCAAGTTCCCGATCCCCGGGAACGCCGCCGCCCATTGCCAGTAGATCGCCGAGTGCTGTCCCGAATGGCACCTCATACACACCGGGTCGTTCGACTGCACCAGAGAGACAAAAGAGTTTCGGGCCGGTCGACTCCTCCGTTCCGATCCCAGCGAAGGCATCGGCCCCACCTAGAAGAACTTCCAGGGCAGCCAAAAGCGTCTCGATGTTGTTGATTCCGGTGGGGCGGCCGAAGAGCCCCTTCTGGGTCGGGAACGGCGGTTTCTGACGTGGCTCGCCCCGATAGCCTTCGATCGAGGCGAATAGGGCCGTTTCCTCCCCGCAGATATATGCGCCGGCCCCACGCCGGACCTCGATGTCGAACGCGAGCCCTGCTCCGGCAACATCGTCACCGAGTAGCCCTGCACGTTGGGCGGAGTCGATCGCTGCTCGAAGCCGGCTCTCGGCCGTGGGGTACTCGCCGCGAACGTAGATGTATCCCTTGGTCGCTCCTGTTGCGTACCCGGCAATGGTCAACGCCTCGACGACTGCGAAGGGATCGCCCTCCATGAGCAGCCTGTCCTTGAAGGTCCCGGGCTCGGACTCGTCTCCGTTGGCTATTACGTACTTGAGCGGGCCCGGTGCGTCGGCGACTCCGCGCCACTTGATGCCTATGGGAAACGCCGCTCCTCCTCTGCCCCGGAGCCCCGACTCGTCTAGTTCGGACAGGACGCCGGCGGGGCCCAACTCAATCGCTCGAGCGAGGGCCTCGTAGCCTTGCGTTTCCCGGTATGCGTAGATGCTGGTGGGGTCGACTCGACCGATCCTCCTCAGCAGCCTCAATTCGTCCTGATCCTGATGTACCACGCCTGCCGGCAGTTCTTCGAAGCTGATGGCAGGCACCGATGTTGGTTCTACTGGTGCCGCATTGCCGTAACCCAGGCCGGGCTGATGGAACATGGCCGCCGGGGCTCGATCGCATTGCCCCAAGCACGGGCTTCGCTCCCATCGCACGCCGTTGGATCCGACTGAGTCCCCGAGAACCTCGCAGAGATCCTCGGCTCCCTGCTGGGCGCAAACGATGTCGTCGCAGACATGGATGGTGGTGCCGCCAGGCGCATCTGTGTTGAACAGCGCGTAGAAGGTCGCGACTCCGTAGGCCTCCGCCGGCGGCACCGTCAGACGGTCAGATATGTATCCAAGGGCACCCCGGCTCACGGATCCGACGGAGTCCTGGACGGCATGGAGGGCGGGCAACAACTTGTCTCTACGGGCCCGGGCGGCGTGTCCCCCGTACGCGACGTGACCGTCGAGACCGGAGAACTCTCCTCCATCCCAACCCGAATCAGGTGGTCCGAGAAGCTCGTCGATTGTTTTGCGCTCTGTGTCCGTGGGACGATCGAGAAGGCTTCGGATATCCATCAGGCTGAAGCCAGCGCCTCGATGCGGATTGCAGTCGCCTTGAACTCGGCAGTCCCTGATTTCGGATCCCAGGCGTCAAGCGTGAGGATGTTGACGTCGGTTTCGTCGGGGAAGTGGACCGACATGAAGACCAAGCCGGGGCGAAGCGAGCGGTCGAAGCGAACCGGTGCCTCGAGACTTCCACGTCTGGAGATCACCTTGACCTGGTCGCCCTCGGAGACTCCAAGTGCAGCACCGTCCTCGGGCGAGATGTCGACCACCCCGGCGATGCGTCTTGGCGAGGCGTAGCGGCCACTCTGGACACCGGTGTTGTAGGAGTCGAGACGTCGCCCCGTCGTGAGACGGGTGGGGAATTCGTCGGTGAGTGTGTCGACAGGGGGGACAAACTCGACTGCGTGAAAGGGCGCCCGTCGACCCGAAACTGGATCGTCCCACAGACGTCCGTGCAGGAACAGTGTGCCGGGATGGTCCTCGGTTGGACAGGGCCATCGCAGCCCGCCTGACTCCTCCAGCCGCGCATAGGTCATCCCGCCGTGAAGCCGAGACAGGGTGCGCAACTCATCCCAGGCTTCTTGAGCCGTTGGTGTCTCCCAGTCATGTCCGAGGGCACGCGCCAGTTGGCTGATCAGAGCGATGTCTTCCCTGGCTTCCCCCGGCGGCTCAATCGCCTTGCGGACCCGTTGCACTCTTCTCTCACTTGAAGTGAAGGTTCCATCTGTCTCGCCCCACCCCGCAGCCGGGAGGACAACATCGGCAAGCTCTCCAGTTGCGGTCAGGAAGATGTCCTGAACGACCATGAAGTCGAGGTCTCCCAGTCGACGGGCCATCTGGGTGCTGTCGGCCTCGGACTGGAGCGGGTTCTCTCCGATTATGTAGAGAGCGCGCAGTTCGCCTTCGTCCATGGCTTCATGCATGAGACTGATGTGTTTCCCCGCTTTGGATGGGATCTCCGAGCCCCATACCGCCTCGAACCTGGCCCGCGCCCCATCATCCTCGACATCCTGAAAGCCGGAGAGCTTGTTTGGAAGTGCCCCCATGTCACCGCCGCCCTGGACGTTGTTTTGGCCCCTCACCGGCACCAACCCCGACCCGTAGCGGCCAACATGTCCGGTGAGCAAGGCGAGGTTGATCAGGGCCAGAACATTGTCGGTGGCGTTGTGATGCTCGGTGATTCCCAGCGTCCAGCAGAGTTGGGCGGTCTCGGCAGCGCCGTACTCGTGGGCGAGTTGGCGAATAGCCGCAGCCGGGACACCGGTTATCTCTTGGGCCCTTTCGAGTGTGTAGTCGTCGACACTCGCCGCGTAGTCATCGAAACCCTCGGTTGCGCGCTCGATGAACTCCGGATTGTGGAGACCCTGATCGATGATCTCCCGGCCCACTGCGTTGGCGAGTGCGATGTCGGACCCGACGTCTATTCCGAGCCAGACGTCGGCCCACTCGGCCGAACTGGTGCGTCGGGGGTCGATGGCGAACATGCGGGCACCGTTGCGAATTCCCTTCAGGACATGGTGAAAGAAGATGGGATGGGCTTCGCGCGCGTTCGAGCCCCACATGAGTATGAGGTCTGTCTCCTCAATTTCTTGATACGAGCTGGTGCCTCCACCTGCTCCGAACACTGCCGCCAGACCGGCGACGGAAGGAGCGTGTCAAGTGCGGTTGCAGCTGTCGATGTTGTTGGAGTGCATTACGACCCTGGCGAATTTCTGAGCCATGTAGTTGGTCTCATTGGTCGCTTTGGAACAGCTGAACAGCCCGAAGGAGTCGCCGCGGTGGCCGCTGAGGCCTTCTGCTGCCGCTCCGATCGCTTCGTCGAGACTTGCCGGTCGGAGAACCCCGTTCTTCCTTACCAGTGGCCTGTCGAGTCGTGGATAGCTTCGCTTTTTCATGTTCACCTCCCTCCTTGTGGAATGGGGGTGGAGCGTACCTATCGCAAAGGGAGAGGTGACGAAACCTCACACCTCGAAGTAGTCGGCGTCATCGGTGTGGCGACGCACCAATCCGAGGATGGGTATTGCCAGGAGTGTCACCAGTCCGCCGACGACATACCCGGCTGAGAAGCCGCGACGATCGGCAAGGGCGCCCAGGCCCGGCTGAGCTATGACCATGCCCCCACCGGTCACCATGGAGTCGAACGAGACAACGGTTGCTCGTTGTTCGGAGGGAGCGATCGTGTGGATGAATGCCTGGCGCACAGGGCTCTGCACGCCAATTGCGACGCCGCTCAGGAATAGGAGGGCGAGTGCAGGAATGAACGAGTCGACGACCCCGACTCCGACCAGGGCGAGTGAGAAAAGGCTCCCGGCCCAGAGCATGAGGGTGGTCCTCCGGCCGACCCAGCGGGTGACGACCTCGATGATCGCATTGCCAACCATCATCGAAAGGGCGAGAAGAGCAGCCACCACTCCCGCCACCCAGATGAGATCCTGCCCGAGGAGTTCCAGGAAGTAGGGCTGCCATGCGTACCACGCCCAGGCAAACACACCCATCTGAACCGCAGATGCCAGCATCACAAGACGAAGCGAGCGGTGATGCCACCCGAAGCGGACACCGGCCCGTCCGATCTTGGCGGCTTCGGCGGGCAACTGACGCAGGGTGACCCGACGTGGCTCGAATCCGAGATCGTGCATGCCAAAGAATGCCAGCACGAACAACACGACCAATAGGCCTGACCGCACCAAGAACGGAATGGAGAGATCGATCTGACCGAGGAAACCTCCGCCGACCGTGCCCACCAGCATCGCTGCCCCGCTGACCATCTGGCCTCTGCTGAACACGTGGTCGAGCTCGCCGTCGTAGCCACTGAACCGCAAGCCGTCTACGAGCCAGGCCTCCATTGCTCCTGAGTAGAAGGTGAAGCCGAGCCCGATGAGGACCGAGACCACTGCGAATGCGGCCAGCCCGGCCCCGACCTGAGCCAGTCCGACGTACATCAGTGTGGTGACAGCCAGCACCACCAATGAAAGAAGAAAAGAGGCTCTTCTCCCAACTGTGTCGGCGACTACTCCGGTCGGAATCTCGAAGAGCAACATCCCGAGTGACCATGCTGCGTTGGCGATGAATACTTCGGCGATCGATAAGCCGGCGTCGAGCAGAAATAGGGCATTGACGCCCCAGATGATCGATGCGGCCAGGGTGTATAGGCCGCCATACATGTAATAGCGCCGAACGAGCTGTCGCGCCGCTACCGGCATGACGGTGGTTGACATTCGGCCGCACTCTATGTCCATGACGGCGCGATCAGGCCAACTGTCGCCCGGTTAATCGGCGGTGTCGAACATGACGACGTTTCGGGCGCCTTGCCCGCTGCGAACCCTGGCGAATCCGTCGTTGATGTCGGCGAGCTCGAGTCGATTGCTGATCATGTTGTCCAGATCGAGTCGACCGTCGAGAAACATCTCCACGTAGCGGGGAACGTCGATCTTGAAGCGGCTCGATCCCATCACCGAACCTTGAAGCTTCTTCTCCCAGAACAGATCGTCGCTCGGAACGCTCACCTTTTCACCGGAGGGGATAAGCCCGATCACGGTTGCAGTCCCGCCTCGGCGCAGCATGGAGAAGGTAAGTTCGGCCGTCTGCGTCGATCCAATTGCCTCGAAGGCGTGGTGAACCCCACGGCCGTCTGTTACTTCGAGGACCTGTTCGACCGTCGTCCCTGAAGTGGCGTTGATCAGATGGGTGGCGCCCAACGACTTCGCCAAACCCAGCTTCTCATCGATGAGGTCGACGGCGATGATCGTGGTGGCCCCGGCGATGCGCGCTCCCTGGATCGCGCTGAGCCCAACAACGCCGCAGCCAACCACAACCACTGCCTCGCCGGGCCGCACTCCTGCGGTGTTGAAGACCGCCCCGAGTCCCGTGGCAACCCCACAGCCCAACAGAGAAGCCCGGTCAAGTGGCATCTCGTCTGCGATCTTCACGACCGCGTGCTCGTGCACCAGCATTTGCTCGGAGAAGGATGCGAGGTCCAGGAACTGGTGTGCTGGCTCTCCGCTTACCAATATCCGCGGTGGCTGATCCGAGCGTCTCTGTGTGGCTTCGCGGTTGTCGCAAAGGTAGGAGCGACCCGTCAGGCAGAAAGAACACGACCCGCAGAAGACGGTCAGGAATGTGATGACATGGTCACCAGGCGCGACGTGAGTGACACTCTCGCCGACTTGTTCGACCACTCCTGCCGACTCGTGGCCAAGCACTGCAGGGAGAGGCAGTGGGAATGAGCCCTCCATGAAACGCAGGTCGCTGTGGCAGAGACCGGCGGCGACGGTTTTGACCAGAACCTCGTACGGTCCGGGCTCGGCAAGGACTACGTCTTCGATGAGCAGGGGATCGCCGACTCGACGCATTACGGCGGCTTTGATGAAGAGCCCTTCTCTAGAGAGACGAGACTCTATCGAGATAGCATCGGGCAGAAGCAACCTCTGAACGGAGACAAACTGATGCCAGGCGCATTGCCCGAGTCGTCGAAGTATGTCGTCGTAGGTGGCGGCGTCCATGGGCTGAGCACGGCATGGCATCTGGCCATGGAGCTAGAGGCGAGTGGCCAGGGCTCTGGGGCTGACGTAATCCTTCTGGACAAAACGGCGCCGGGGGCGGGAGCGAGTGGAATCGCCTGTGGATGTGTTCGTAACCTCTATATGACCGAGCCACTCCACGCGATCATCGGCCACTCCGTTGATGTCTGGAACTACGACCCGGTTCTCTTTGGCTTCCAGCAGGTCGGCTATGTGTCTTGTGGTGAAGAGAACCAGATAGCCGACTACGAGCGGATTCATCGGAGTCAGAACAGCGTCGGATATACGTCGGATCTCTACGTGGGTCAGGAGGCGCGGGACTTTCTGACTGGCGTCTGGCCCGACTTCGTCCACCACACCGTTGATGTGGTGCTCCACGAGCACATGAGCGGCTACGCGGGCACTGCCCAAACGGTCACGGGGTTGACCACCATGTGCGAGCGATATGGCGTGCAAATCCATTCTCGAGTCGACGTAACCGGTTACGAGCTAGAGAACGGAGAGGTCAAGGCTCTCGAGACCAACCAGGGGAGAATCGCGGCCGAAGTCGTGTTTCTATGCGTCGGCGCCTGGATTCCAACCCACTGGGAGATGCTGGGCAAGCCGATGACCCTCGACGTCATGTACGAAGACGGGACGACAGTCAAGGACAAGGACATGTGGACCTACTGGCGACTGGAGGAGGGTGAGGTCTACTACGACGGCCCCTACTACACCGCCGACAAAAAGAACCCGCCGGTGTTGCACATTGAGCTCATGAACACGCCCGTCGTCGATCCGCAGACGGGTGAAGAGCTAGACGACAACGTATACGTCTACTGGAAGAACGGGACCGAGCGCATGGAGAGGCCGGGGATCCAGGGTGGGGCGATGCCACACGAGCTAGGGCCCAGGGCGAGTGTCGAGCCCTACGGGCATGCCAACGACGAGTATCAGGCCGGTCCCCAGTTCGCTGACTACATCACTGCCTGTATGGCCATGTTCATGAAGCGATTCGAGGGCATTCGCCCCAACTTCAAGGAGCGGCGCAATGGCGGGATCGGCGCCTTCACACCGGACAACGTGCCGGTTGTCGACTGGATCATGCCCAACGTCTTCATGATCGCCGACTCCAACCACGGCTTCAAAATGACAGGAATCGGCAAGCTGGTTGCGAGACAAGTGGTCGGATCGCAATCGGTGCACGAGCTACAGCCGTTCACGTTTGACCGCTATGCGAAGGGCGAGGCTTTCGGATCGGGTACCACTCATAGCCCCTGGGTCTGATCGGCCTCGTCTATCGGTCTTTCCGCCATGCTCAAGTGGAGATCGTCGCCCGTGTAGGGATTCGCCCGGGCCACCTCTTCGTCCAACTCGACGCCAAGTCCCGGTGAGGTTGGCGGGATCAGATACCCCTTCTCCCACGTCATTGGTGTCTTGAGAAGGTCGGCGTGGAAGCCACCCCAATCGCGGATCCCCTCGAGAATCAGGAAGTTTGGCGAGCAGGTCGCCAACTGCGCGTTGGCGGCCCCGACGATCGGACCGCAATAGAGGTGGGGTGCGATCTGAGCGTTGTGTGCCTCGGCCATAGAGGCGATCTTCTTCCCCTCCAGAATCCCGCCGGCTCGCCCCAGGTCGGGCTGGAGGATCGACGCCGCACCCGCCTCGAGGACACGGGCGAACTCGACCTTGGTGACGAGACGCTCCCCGGTGGCGATCGGTATCGAGGTCTGCCGGGCGACCTTGGCCATTCCCTTCACGTCGTCGGGTGGGGTCGGCTCCTCAAACCAGAGGGGGTCGAATTGCTCTAGCTGCCTGGCGAGACGGATCGCGCCCGACGGGGTGAATTGGCCATGGGTGCCGAACAGGAGGTCGGCGTTGGTCCCGACGGCTTCTCGAATCGCGGCAAGGAATCGGACCGATAGCTCGATCCGCTCCTGGGATGGCTGATGCCCACCCATGACCGTGTAGGGACCGGTCGGGTCGAACTTCACCGCGGTGAAGCCGCGAGCGACTTCCTCCGACGCTCTCGACGCTGCGAGATCAGGATCCAGGTAGACATCCGTTGCGTCGTCGAGTTCGGGATAGAGATAGGTGTAGGTGCGGAGCCGCTCGTGGACCTGGCCACCGAGCAGGTTGTACACGGGCTGTTCGAGGGCCTTCCCGACGATGTCCCAGCACGCCATTTCCAGTGCACTCATCACGCCTGCAAGCGAGGGGTCAGGTCGATGGGTGAATCCCCGGCCATATGCGCTGCGCCAAAACTGCTCGATTCGAAAAGGGTTCTCGCCTATCAGATGCCTCTCGCCGACGTCGACCAGCATCGCTGCGACTACGTCGGGGTGAAACGTCCCGGCATAAGCCTCGCCATATCCCACGACTCCATCGTCGGTTGTGAGCTTCACGAAGGTGAAGTACTTGCCGCCGAATGCTGGAGGTGGGTTGCCGACAACGAATGTCTCGAGATCGACGACTTTCACGGGTCAGGATTGAAGTTCGGCGGGATCCCACTGCGCGGGCGGGGGTGCGTCGTCCGACCAATCCTCGATACAGCGCTCGACCAGAGGAATAGGGAGACTCTGGCGTGTGCGCTCGGTCTCGGCCACAAACAGGCTGGGCGGGACCTGAGGATCAAAGGAGTCCAGGTACGCCCTGCTTCCATTGGCCATAGCGTCCCAGCCGTTTGACCACATCATGCCGGTTGGCCCGACAACCTCGCGCGCCGAACGAGCCAGGTCACTCTCGACATGGCGGCGGCCGGCCCGCCGAGCACGCCACTCAGAGGTGAACGCTCGTATCCCCATGACCTGAGGCTACAGCCTTCTCGGTCCCCGAGATAGGGGACACGGGGCTATTCGATCAGGGTCCGCTCCGCTCGCCACTCGGATTCACCCTGAAAATCGAGGTATTTGGTCTTCTTGATGATGATTTCGGGGTCATTGAAGAGCCCCGCCGTGAGCCGTCCGTTGTGGAGCCGGACACTCTTGTAGTGCTGTGGGGACAAGAAGGCGACGGCATGCTGGTGCAGCTTGCTCTTTCGCCAGAACTCGGTGTCAACCGGATCGTCGTGGAGAACCATGTTCGCCCAATGCCCTCCGGCCAGTTCCATCGAGCTATAGCTGAGAATTCCGGGATATTTGTTGAACTCGTCGACGATGGCGATGTTCGCCTTCTCCAGTGGCGCAATGTCGACTTCGGGGCGCCGATCTCCAAAGAACCCGACGACGCAAAGCTCTTGATGAGCTCGGAGACGTTTCTCGTCACAGATGAGGAGACGATGGGTGAGGCCGTCCACCTGCCACGCGAAGCGATGGTATGGGGCGGCTTTCCTGGTCCCCGCATCCACGTCGTGCAGGAAGCCTCGAAGATCCGATAGGAGCTTGCCGACCACGCGGCGGTCCTGTTCTGTCAGTTCCGTCGCAGTGAATGGACGATCGGGGACGACGTCCTCCGGTCCGAGAACTGCGTACTCAGGCGGCATTTCTGCCTTGATCGACATCGTCTGACCCTACCTTGAACCGGGGGGCCGGGGCAGGGTCCCTGTTGGCCTGGCCGCGGAGTGTGATAGCTTGACGCCTACAAAGCGCCAATTTGATGGACCAGCTTGCGGGCGCTCAATAAATCCAGCTAAAGCGGCACATGCCGCTCAGATAGACGCTCGGGCGGCCTTTTTGATCGTCCGACAGTCGCCCGCAGGCCTTACTGGAGAGACGACAGGCATGAGCACTGAAAATGGGTCGGCATCCCCGAAGAATTCCCTCGCTGCCCTTCTCGAGAAGAAGGGGCGCCTTGTCGCGGATGGAGGCATGGGGACGACCCTCTTCCAGCTGGGCCTGCGTCCTGGGGGAACACCTGAGGAGTGGAATGTCGATGAGCCCGAACTGGTCGCCAAGGTCCATCGTGGCTTCGTTGATGCCGGATCGGACATAATCCTCACCAACACCTTCGGCGGTACCCGCGCCCGACTGGACCTCGACAACCAGGGTGACCGGGTTGAAGAGTTGAACGCCGCTGGAGTAGCGGTGGCACGCACTGTTGCCTCGAGTGTGGACCGCGAAGTAATTGTCGCCGGGTCGGTAGGCCCAACGGGCCTCTTGTTTGAGCCTCTTGGCGAGCTGACCCATGAAGCCGCAGTTGAGCTCTTCGCCGAGCAGATGAGTGCGCTGGCAGGAGCCGGGGCCGACTTGATCTGGATTGAAACCCTTTCGGCCACCGAGGAGTTGGCAGCTGCGGTGGAGGCAGCGAGGACCACAGGGCTGCCGGTCGTTACGACGATGAGCTTCGATACTCACGGGAAGACGATGATGGGAGTGCCGCCGGCCCAACTGGCTCAGTGGTGGCAGGACGCTTCCTCGGCTCCGGGGGCCATCGGGGCCAACTGTGGCGTCGGGATGGCAGATGTCGTGGCTGCCGCCGCCCAGATTCACGAGGCCGACCCCGATGTGATCGTCGTCGCCAAAGGAAATTGCGGCATCCCTGAGGTGATCGACGGGGCGCTCTGGTATCCGACCTCATCGGAGGACATGTATGCCTATGCAGAGCTGGCCCTCGACGCCGGAGCCAGGATCATCGGTGCTTGCTGCGGATCCGTTCCCGACCACATTGCTCAGATCCGCAGCGTTGTTGATTCCTACGAGCCCAACTCCTCTCTCGACCTCGATGAGGTGGAGAGTCGTCTCGGGCCGATTTCTAGGTCCGAGCCAACCCGTGCCAGGACCCGGCGCAGTCGCAGGAGCGGCTAACTAGCGATCCGGGCTCGTAATTACCTTGACGGATCCAATCCGAATCGCCATCCTTGTCCGGTCGAGTAAAGAGGTAGTTGATGGCAACGCGGCGTAGAGCAACATCAGGAATTCCCGCTACGGAATTCTGCAGCTCCGCCACTTTCGGCTGGGGACCTCTGCAGAACACCAGCAGGCCGGCGACCTCTTGTCACCTCATGTGACGCTTTTCACTACCACTTGGTGAGGCCGCCGGATTGACCGGCGGCTTTTTTGTTGGCCGCATCACACGAGATGGAATCAAGGAATCGAAATGAGTGAAGAGATAGGCGAACTACAAGAACAAGGACGATGTAGCGAGGAAGGGAGTCATGAGCTCTTCTTCTCGGAGAGGGCTTCCGAATTGGCCCGGGCCCAGATGATCTGTGGAGGTTGTTCGGTGCGGGTTCTCTGTCTCGAGATCGCACTGAGGGACCGCCACGAGTGGGGTGTCTGGGGTGGTGTCATCTTCTGGGATGGCCAGCCCTATCACCGACGCCGCGGTCGTGGCCGGCCCCGGCGATCGGAGAGTCATCTGCCGCTCGAGGCAGACTTAGGTGAGCTCTGGGAGCAGGTGAAGTCGGCTTAGCTGACAGCCAGCTCCCGGAGACCTCCGGGAGTCGACGGGTGCCGCATCTTGGCGAGGGCCTTGGCCTCGATCTGCCGGATGCGCTCCCTGGTCACGTTGAAGTGACGACCAACCTCATCGAGAGTGGCCGGTTCCCGGTTGCCCAGGCCGTAGCGCATCTCAATGATTGTCCGCTCGCGATCGGTGAGGCGCTCCAATACGAATCGGAGGTTCTCGATGTTGAGCTTCGACGCGATCAACTCGAAAGGTGCCGTGGCGTCGAGGTCTTCGATGAAGTCGCCCAACATGGCGTTGTCGTCACCAACGGGTTCGAAGATCGATACGGGCTCCGGTGCGACTTTTCGAGCTTCGATGATCTTCTCGACGGTGAGCCCTGACTCCTCGGCCAGCTCCTCGTCCGTTGGGGCGCGACCGAGACGCTTGGTGAGGTTGCCCTCGGCGGTGTGCATCTGGTTGATCGTGTCCATCATGTGGACGGGAACACGGATGGTCCTGCTCTTGTCGGCAATTGCTCTTGTGATCGCCTGCCGTATCCACCAGGTGGCGTAGGTGGAGAATTTGAAGCCCTTGCGATACTCAAACTTTTCCACAGCCCTGATCAGACCGAGGTTGCCTTCCTGGACCAGGTCGAGGAAGGGAAGACGGGCGTGGCCGTATCTCTTGGCTATCGAGACGACCAGTCGCAGATTGGAGCGAATGAATGTCTGACGGGCGTCTTCGCCGGCACGCACCATCTGATGCAACTTGCGTCGCTTGGGAGCGTCTTTTTCGTTGTTTAGGGCGATTTCGGCCTTACGACCTGTCTCGATGGCCTTGGCGAGACGAACCTCGTCCTCAGCGCTAAGCAGGTTGTATGTGCCGATTCCATCTAGATATTGACGGATCGCCTCGTCACTTACTTCACGTTCGATAGCTCTACCTCTACCCAATTGACCTAGCCTGTGATCGGAGCCAGCGTAGGAACACGCCCGGCCACTCTCGGGGATTTGTCAATATCTTTATCGTCATTTATCCACAGGTTTGTAAATGGGCTTTGCGACCTAGATTTGGTCGCAGTGTTCAGCACCTTCTCGCCCTGGAGAGTGAATATCGCTCGCTGCGACCTCAGAGCCGAGGCGAACGGCCCGTCGGCTCAGTCGGACCTGTCCCGCCTGTCTTCATCGTTGGTTTCCAGTCCGGCCTGATCGCCGGTAAGTGTCTCGTGTCCCGGAGAGCCCTCGACAAGGGCTGTCGCAGGAACTTCAGCGTCGGGATCGGCGAATAACTGGACACCCTGGGCTCCCTCACGTTCAACCAGTCGGGAGCGGTAGCGAAGAGGATCCTCATAGAGCTCAGACCCTTGTGCCTCTTCACGAGCGTGTCCCAGGGCCGGGTCCCATTTGATTGAGTAAGGGTCATCCCCCTCCCTGACCGTCTCTCCGTGACGTTCTGCAGCCTTCTGAAGGAGATCGATGACTTCGGCATCAGACGTCTGCGAGAAGTCGGCGTAAAACTGACCCACTGCCCACAAAGGCTCTGCCTCATGAACACAGACCACGTCGTCGGCATCGCTGCGGAGTTCGTGCAGCGTGCTCGGCGGCGCCACCGGCACTGCCAACACCACTCTCGCGGCGCCCTGCGCTCGGGCGACCTGGCACGCCGCGCGTGCGGTGGAACCGGTGGCGATGCCGTCATCGACAATGAGGGTGGTTTGCCCGGTGAGCGGGATGCGGGGGCGAACAGCTCGGAATTGCTGAGCCCGTCGCTCCAACTCCGCTCTCTCGCGGCGCTCGACCGCCGCCAGGTCTTCTAACGATGTTCCGGTCGCCGATATGACATCGTCATTGAGTGTTCGGGCGCCGCCTTCCCCAATTGCACCGATCGCCAGTTCAGGTTGGATGGGAACGCCGAGTTTGCGCACCAGAATCACATCAAGGGGAGCACCCAGAGCGTCAGCCACTTCATAGGCGACCGGAACCCCGCCTCGGGGAAGACCGACTACAACAGCCTCCATGTCGCCGAAACCTTGACTCTGCAAAAGAGCGGCGAGGGTCCGACCGGCATCGACACGATCGAGGAAGTACATACGCTTTCCCTTCACATCTGATTGTCCTTGTCAGAGGGCGACCCGGCTAGAGGCAATGGTCCTAAATGGCCATCTATCAGCCCGGTCGGACTACTACTACTACGACCCTCTCGGGCCCACGAAAACGGGAATCTCGCTTCCGCCAACAATCCGGCCGGTAACGCTTCCGAACACACGCTCGGATGATCCGTGTCCCCTGGCCCCGACCACGATCAACTCCATCCCGGCAGTCCTCGCATATTCGGCGAGGGCCTGTTCTGGCCTTCCGAACAGCAGCCTCGTCTCCACGCGGTCAACCCCAACACCGGATGCAATCCCATCCAGCATTTCCTGCACTTCGTCCTGCGCCTCGAGTCCTGAAGGGCTTTCCCTCGAGTCATAGTCGAGGACTGTCGAGATCGTCAGGCTGGAGAGGCTGGGGCCGAACAACGAGATGGCTGTTTTGAGAGCATCCAGTGACTCCACAGAGCCATCGAGGCCGGCCAACAGATCGAAGCCCTGGTGCGGGGGTGTCGGGGAAGCTCGAATTGGTCTCTCCTGTGCGCGATGGAATCGAGCACGTTCGACTGCGAGAGGCACCGAAAGTGGCCCAAGGGCGACTCCCAGTGTCAGCCACACAGAGAAGTCATGACCTTTGTGGCGCATCGTGAACGCCACAACCAATCCGATGAGCGCCCAGACAAGAGCAACAATCAGCAACGCCCTTGTGGCCATCAGGACCTCCTTTCCGAGGCCTCCATCACTATTCAACGTCAGGAATTCGTCCCTGGTGAGGGCCAAAAGTCACAACCGAGAATGTCACCTCCGGGTCGAAACTTGCCTTCGCCGAGGTGACGGGCCGGTCTCTATCAGTGCCGAAGTAGTGACCAATGACCCTTCGCAGGCTGTTCATGGGTGCTTACGATCGAATCAGACCCTGAAGATGGTATGCCAACAAGCAAGCAGAACATGGCTGGTCACCTGGAAGAAGAACTGAACCGGCTGATGCGCCTGGAGAGCCCGTCGCTCCCCATTCTCTCGGTGTATCTCGATCTCTCTCCTGAACGCATCGAGAGACGATCGATCAACCCTCGCCTCCGCGACCTTCTCGATCCCATAGAGAAGCTGGCCGCATCCGGCGAACTGGGCCATGACGCTTCGATGTCCCTCCGCGCCGGTATCAACCGGGTGCTCGAGATGGCTCCGAGATTTGGGACGCTGCTCGGCTCCAGTCTCGCGGTGTTCGTGTGTGACGGCGTGAAGCTCGAGGAGCAGTTGACGATGCCGAGGGGTGCCTGGGACTGCGCCGCGGCGGGGCCGACGCCCTACTTGCGTCCCTTGCGTGCAGTGCTCGACCAGTTCCGCAAGGTCGCGGCGGTGGTCCTCGATTCTCGCACCGCTGAGATCGTCCTCTATTACATGGGCGAGGCCCTACACCGCGAGGTGCTCGAGGCCGAAGAGCTACGGAAGTCGAAACTGGCCGGCTGGTATGCCCTCGAGGAGTATCGACATCGTCTGCACGCTGAGGAGGTACGCCACCACCTGTTCCGGGAGGTCGCCGAGCAGCTCAACCGTTTTCGGCGCGACTTTGGCGTCGAGTTGGTGTTTGTCGGTGGTCAGTCCAAGGTGACAGGAGCTTTGCTGTCGTTCCTCGATCCGAAGCTGCGGGCGATGACCGAGACCTTTGTCATCGACCTCCACACCCTCACTCCCGCGATCCTGGCAACGAGGGTCGCTGAGCTCGAGGAGATGTTCGAACTGCGGGAGGAGTCGAGCATGGTCGATGAGGTCTATGCGCTCTTTGAGGCCGGCGATATGGGTGCAGTGGGCGTGGAAGACGTGTTGCAGGCAGCAAACCGCCACGCCATCTCTGGTCTGTTGGTTCACGACAGCGCAGCGATGGAAGGCTCGCTGTGTCTGCAGTGTGGCGCCCTGCACCCGAGGGCCAAGGCTTGCCTCGAGTGTGGCGGGCCGACCCAGGCCTTGCCCGATCTCTTCGAGGCGCTGGCACGAGCGGTGGCAGAAGCTGGAGGCTCGGTGGAGCATGTGATGGCTCCAACCAGGCTGGCTGAGGATCTGGTCGCCGCCAGGCTGCGTTTTGTCTCTTGGTGAGCCGGGACGGGGTCACGATCTTTCTCGGTGGCGATGTGATGACAGGACGGGGAATCGACCAGATTCAGAAGCACCCGAGCGATCCGAACCTCTGTGAAGCCTGGGCACGTTCCGCCTTGGAGTACCTGGACCTGGCCGAGCAGAAGAATGGTGCGATTCCACGCAGCGTCGACCCTGGCTACATATGGGGTGATGCTCTTGGCGCATTGGATGAGGCGGGGCCTGCGGTGCGCATCATCAATCTGGAGACTGCCGTGACCGACCGGGGAGATCCGTGGCCGAACAAGGGCATTCACTACCGAATGCATCCAGACAACTTGGACTCCATCACCATCGCAAAGATCGACTGTTGCGTCCTCGCCAACAACCACATCCTCGACTGGTCGCTCCCGGGTCTGGTCCAGACCCTCAATTCTCTCGAAGAGGTCGGTCTTGTCGGGGTCGGCGCAGGAAACGACGTCACGGCTGCTGAAGCACCGCTTGTGATCGACGTCCCTGGTGGGCGGCGGGTCGTGATCCTTGCCCTCGGCATGGCATCGAGTGGGATACCGGAAACGTGGGCTGCGGAAACCGGCCGTTCGGGTGTGGCCTTTTCCCGCACACTGTCCTCAGCCGAGGTCGATTCCGTCGCAGCACGGGTTGCCACGGTCGCATCGCCTGGTGACCTGGTTGTGGCCTCGATTCATTGGGGTCCGAACTGGGGTTACCAGGTCTCATCGTCGCATTGGCGGTTTGCCCGAGCGCTGATCGATCGCGCCGGCGTACATCTGGTCCATGGGCATTCCTCCCACCATCTCCTGGGCATGGAGGTCTATCGAGGCCGACTGATCCTCTACGGATGCGGAGACCTGGTCAATGACTACGAGGGCATCCGCGGTCATGAGGACTATCGACCTGACCTGGGCTTTCTCTACCTGGTGACCGTGGACCCGACAGCAGGTCAGCTTCTTCAGTTGGAGTTGGTTCCGGTAAGGAGGCGTCGCTTTCGGCTTGCCCTAGCCTCGGCGGAGGAAAGGAATTGGCTCAAAACGACTCTGACCCACGCAGGTAAGCCGATGGGGACTTCAATCGAAGCCACAGGCGAAGGTCGGCTGTTCCTCCGTTGGTGATGGCGAGCGGAAGCTTGCCGTGCTTTGACTGGCTCACGAACCACGTCCTCGTAGAATCGTGACCTACCCGGGCGTTTAGCTCAGATGGCTAGAGCACTGCCCTTACAAGGCAGGGGTCGGGGGTTCAAGTCCCTCAACGCCCACCGGAATATCGCTAGGTATTACCTAGGAACATTGGAGCCCTCTCAATTAGCTGAGTCGAATCCGTGCCATGTATGTGCCATGTCAAGATTTGTCTGCAGCTTTTTCGAGGCGGTCGTCGACACCACCAGCCACAATCATCCCTCCCAGCCGGATATGGGCGGCTCCTGGGATCTAGAGACTTGTGGCCAGGTTTTCTTCTCTTGCCCGGGACACGGCTTCCTCCCGGGTCGAGGCTTGGAGTTTGTTCAGTACGGCCGAGACATGGTTCTCGACTGTGCGTGGTGAGATGAATAGCTGGTCGGCGATCTCGGCATTTGACAGCCCTTCGGTTAGAAGTTGGAGAACTTCGGCTTGTCTTGTGGTCAGTCCTACGGGGTGGTCCCGAGTTTGTCTAGCCTGCCCTCGGGGAAGGCCTACTCCGTCGTTGCGTAGGGACCTCCTGACCTTCCGCGCGGCTGGGTCGGCACCGAGTTCTTCGAAAATGCGGACGGCTCTGACGCGTTCAGTGTTGTCGCCGTGCATGAGGGCGAGCGCTTCTTCGTAGGGCATCTGTTTCCGTCGCCAGAAATCCGCCGCCAGACTGCTTTCACCGTTGATGGTCAGTCGATAGGGTTCGGCTATCTCCTCGGGGGCTTCGTGGATCGTTCCGAGTTCCCACAGCCACCTGGCGAGGGAACCAGCCTGCCAAACGAAATTCTTACTAATCGCCTCTTCAAGGACGTCAACGGACTTGCCCAGGAGGTGATTGTCGGTGCCGGTGTACAACCAGTCGTATTCGAGAAGCGCTGTTGCGGAGGGGCACAGCAACTGCACCTGTTGGGAGTGCTCGGCTCTCGCCCAGTTTCGCTCGAGTGCCTCTATGGCTCCGGTTCGCCCTTGTCTGCTAAGGAGCGTGCCCAGAATCCTCCAGGTGTACGCGTCTCCGAAGTCGGCCGAGCCAAGGGCAGAATTGGCTATGTCTTCGGCCTCTGCCCATTCGCCTTTCCATAGGAGAATCTCGGACGTCGCGGCCATCCCATGAACCTCGAGGACCCTGATCTCGTGTCGAGAGGCCGTTTCCCAGGCTCTTCGAGACATGTCTTCAGACAAGGCCAATTCTCGACGTTCCAGCGCGGCTCCGCCCATGTTCACCAGTGCACGCACCTCTTCGAAGGGATACCGTCCTGCTTCAGCTCTCGCCCGCGCCTGCTCGAGAAATTCGAGTCCGTCGCGGTGGCCGAGGAAATAGCGCGAGTAGCCCTTCATGTTGAGTGCGAGAATCGCCGCCAGCTCGTTCTCTGTGTCGGCGGCTGCCTTGAAGGCTCGGTCAGCCAGACTCTCAGTCGATGCCCAATCCCCACGCATTGCCGAAAGCCAAGCTCCGGCGCTCAGTGCGCTCGCCAGACGCTTGCTTGACCCGTGCTTTTCGAGGAGCAAGATTGACTCCTCCAGGCTGGCTCTGGCTTCATCTGGCATCGCGTGAACCTCGTAGGCCTGCACAGCGAACGTCAGGGTGCGCGCGAGTTCGACTGGATCGCCATTAGAGCGGCGTGCGGATATCGCCATTTCGAGTGTCTCGACGGCGGTCTCGCTGTCAACGTAAAGCTCACACCGTGCCCAACTGTCGAGGAGGTCCGCCCGATTTCGAGCGTCTACTAGCTCGAGGTACGGCCCGAGCGAACGGAAATGAGAAACCGCCTCCCGATAGCCACCGACCGACATCGCAATTTCTGCAGCAGCTGGGGCTAGTTCAATGATCGCTGAAGTCTCGCTCGCCTCAAGGGCGTGGTGCAATCGGCGGGCGACGTTCCCATCCGCACCCATACCGTTCAGCGCTGACTGGTTCAGCTGACGCCGACGTTGAGGTTCGAGAGCTGCCTCCACTGCGCGACGCGATATCTCGTGATGGAACGAAATCCCGCCATGGCCGATTTCAAGGAGACCTTGCGTTGTGCATTCTGAGACGACGTGTGGTTCCGGCGCCAGAATTGTCTCGATCACGTCCTGCTCAGCGCCTCCGGGGAACACCGCGGTCAACTCGAGAAGATCGCGGGCATCGGGCGACAATTTCGAAGCTCTGGCCATAACCGAGTCCTGAATAGAGGACGGTATTTTGCCAATTCCCGCTGCAAGCAACTCCTTAACGAACAGCGGATTGCCCTCGGAGAGGGCGCGGACGCTATCGGTATCGAACTCAGATCCGTCTACGAGCTTGGCCACAGCAACGCCTGAAAGGCGATCAAGGTGCATCCGTCGGATGTTTTCGGGTGGCAATTCCCCGATGACTCGACGCAATGGATGATCAAAGTCGACCTCACTATCACGGTAAGCAAGAAGAAGCAGTCCTTTAGTGCACGCGATCCGTCGCCCGAGATACTTCACCACGTCCAAGGTGGCCTCATCGGCCCACTGAATATCGTCAAGCACCAAGACCGTTGGTCGAAGCCCACTCCCAAGCAGATCGATGAGCGCCTCCATAAGCCCCATCAGATCTCCATCCCTGATGAACGGGGTCAGCGAGCTTTCAGCTCTGGCGATGTCCCAGAACGGGCCGAGGATTTGCGGGGTCAAAAGGTCATCAGAAGTCCCAAGAAGAACATGACCGCTGTCGGCGATCTCTCCGATGAATTCGCCCACTAGAGCGCTCTTGCCTATACCAGCTTCGCCCCTGACCAACACCACCTTGCCGCCTTCTGACTCGACCTCGGCGTACAGGTCGGCCAGCAACTCCAGCTCCCATTCCCGTTCCAACAGCATGCCAGGGAGCCTACCGAGGCACACATTCTCCGCCTCCACCCCGTGATACTTGGGCTGCTGGCTCTCCTCTACCATCTCGCGAACCACCAGCACCTGTCACATAGCCGCACACGACGGGCATCAAAGAAAGAAGGCTCGACCAGTTCATCGCTGAGTGGAAAGAAGGGGTAGCTCCCCTGCGGAAGAAGTTCGGTTTCGCGTTACTTGGGGCGTGGTCTCTGCCCGAATTGGGCGAGTTCGTTTTGGGTGATCGCTTACGAGGGGGACTTCGACGACGCCGACCGTGTTTGCTACGAGTCGGATGATCGAAAACGGCTGATGCCCGACCCGGCTGTGCACATCGACGAGATCCATAATTCGGCCGCCGAGATAGTTCTCTAAGCCGCACATACCGCAGCACCTATGTCAGCACCGGGAACAAACCCTGATATCGCGACTCATCGCTCAGGTCCGAACCGAGAACAAGTGCCATTCATCGGGGACGCCCTTCAACTCATGTAGCCCACGATCGAAGAATTCGATCCCCGACCCGGCAACTAGGTCTTTCACGGTGCGCGATACGAGCACTTCGTCGGACTGAGCAAGAGCAGCCACTCGAGCGCCGATATGGACTCCCAAGCCGGCGACACCCGTCGGCCCAATGTCGACCTCGCCGGTGTGGAGACCGGCCCGTATATGTAGCCCCAATGCTTCGACTGCTTCTATGACGGCCAGGGCGCAGCGAACCGCACGGGCTGGCCCGTCAAACATGGCCAGCATCCCATCACCGGCAGTGTCCACAAGCTCACCCCGGAATCTCGCCAACTGCACCATCACGGCCTGGTTGTGGAGTTCCAACAACTCATGCCAGCGAGTGTCCCCGAGTTCGGCTGCTCGCTTGGTCGAATCGACTATGTCGGTGAACAACACGGTGGCAAGTACACGACTCGACTCTGGACCGGATCTGACACCGGTGAGAAACTCTTGAACCTCGTCGATGATGGCGTCCTGGTCTCCCACATACGGCAGATGATCCCGACCCTGAACCTCGATGTAACGGGCATCAGGGATTCCCTCGGCGATATATCGACTCTGGCCGGCACCGCGGTAGGTGTCGTCGGCTCTTTGAATCACCAGCGTCGGCACTGCAACCGTAGACAGGAGGTCACGTACGTCATCTTCGATGTGAGCTCTCGCATAGGCAACGGCGTTACCCGGTGAGGAGGAATAACGCTCGAAGCGTCCCCACCACTCCTCAAACGCCTCGTTACCAACAAGACTGGGAGCCATTTGCTCGAGGAAGCTCCCCTGACCCCACTGGTGGTCCAATTGTGCCAAATACTGGTCAACCCATTCGGGGTCGCGACCCCAGGAATAGTCCTCTCGACGCCGGGAAGAGGCATAAGCGGCATAGAGGATCAGCGCATCCACCCTTTGAGGAAAGCTGGCTGCGTAGAGGATCGCCATCGGGCCGGCCTGTGATGTGCCGAAGAGAGCTGTCCGGTTTGACCCGACACGATCCAGCACCGCTGATAGGTCATCCATCTGATCCTCCAACAGCGGCAGGTGATCTGCACGATCAGACAGCCCCGTGCCTCGCATGTCCAAAGTGATCAGTCGAGTAAAAGAAGCGAGACGGTTCAAGAAACGCCGGTAACGCTCGTTCTCCCATTGCAGTTCGACGTGACTGAAGATTCCCGCGAGATAGACCAGGTCACGGTCGGCAGATCCGAGCGTCTGATAAGCAACATGAACCCCGCCGTGTTTTGCATACTTCGTCGACGGAGCCACCGTCAACAAACTACCTCATGTGTGGCAAGCAAGCTTGGGCCAGGCCCAGCGGAGGCCGAACGGGTATCCACTGGAGCCAACGCTGAGCGACAAACGGGCTTCTAGACGTGTTGGTCGAGGAGGATGACGTTGCCGTCCGGGTCGGTGATCGTCAAGCTGGCAGGACCGCTTGGTGTCTCTCCGCTGGTGTCGTCGGTTGGGTTGAGTCCTTCTGCGCTCAGCCGGTTGCTCAGCTCACGAATATCGGTGAAGTCTGCAACGGGATCGCCGAGACCGACCCAACCCGGGTTGAAGGTCAGGATGTTCGATTCAAACATGCCATGGAACAGGCCGACGACGGTCGACTGGTTGGCGAGGATCGACCACGTCTCGCCGTCGCCGGCGACCATCTCGAATCCAAGCTTTGAATAAAACTCCCGCGACTCAGCCATGTCCTTGACAGCAAGGCTTATCGAAAACGCTCCCAGTTCCACTGTGCTCCTTCCACATCGAAAGACCTTGACGACGATAGCTCAGGCCCTACCTGGCTCGGCTACAACTCTGTGTATCTCGTGATGTTCGGGTTACTCGGCTCGGGGTCGTGGTGCCTCGTAGCCGAATTCTTTGGCCTCGTCGCCTTGCTTGGAGGGGTCTTTGCGGTGACGTTTGCCGGTCTGGAGCGGACGACATTGACGGCACGCTGACACCCGATGCGCATGTGTTCTCGAGCGACGGCCAGATGCCTACAATCGGTTGCATCGTCCGAGGGTCGGTCCTCGGAGACGGAATCGACTCTCGGCTAGGGGGTGAGATGGATAAGCCACTGAGTCCGACTCGCGCGGACCGTTTACTAGAGACCTTTCAATCGACCGCGCAACTCGTGAGAGAGGTCGGCGGGGCCCGTCAGCTGATCGACGACGAACACTTCTCAGGCGACGCGATCAGCCTACGAGGTCAGAAACTGGGCAACTTCGGGCTGTGCTCATACCTCAGCCTCGGCGAGGATCACCGCGTACGCGAGGGAGCGCACCGGGCCATCGAAGCCTATGGCACTTCGTTCTCGTCTTCGCTGGCCTATCAAGGCATCCCTCTCTACAGAGATCTAAGAGAACGGTTTGAGCGGATCTTCGACGCCAACGTGGTCGTCGCACCTACGACCACGCTTGCCCACTTCTCGGCACTGCCGATCATGGTGCGACCTGGCGATGTCGCTTACGTAGACGCGCAGGCTCATGCTTCGGTGTTAGCTGCCACACAGCTCCTCTTGGCAAGCGGAGTCCCGGTGAAGTCCATTCGTCACGGAGATCTGGCGAAGATGGAATCCGTTTTGGAAGAGGACGAGGGGGAGGGTCGAATCTGGCTGCTGGTTGATGGCGTCTACTCGATGCATGGAGACACCGCGCCGGGAGAGGAACTAGCTGCCCTGCTCGACAGGTACCCGCGGCTCCACATCTACTGCGACGACGCCCATGGATTCGCATGGGATGGTCAGTTTGGCCGTGGCCAATACCTGAAGCGAACCGGTTGGCATGAGCGACTCGTTGTGGTGGTTGGTCTGGCAAAGGGGTTCGGGTCCATGGGGGGAGTGATCGCAACTCCGGACGGTGATCTCGCGGAGTTGGTAGAGCTATGCGGCCCGCCGCTGACCTTCGGAGGGCCTATCCCTCCACCTACGCTGGGAGCAAGCATTGTCGCAGCGGACATCCTTTTGTCCGACGAACTTCCACACCTCCAGTCCGAGTTGATGAAGCGGATCGATTTGGTCAACACCATGTCGACCGAGATGTCTCTTGGCCTGTCGGACAGGAGCAGGACCCCTCTGTGGTTCTTTGAGGTGGGCTCACTCGAAGACACTGCGGAATTGTTCGTGGCTATGAGGGATGCCGGCTTTTTCCTCAATGTCGCGGCGTTCCCGGCCGTGCCACATCGTCACGCGGGGCTCCGGTTCACAGTCACCACACAGAACCCGGTCAGCCAGATCGAAGACATGTTGACCCGTCTCAAGGAGAAGAGTCTCGAGATGTTCGGAGAAACCGACATAGAGATCGACATCGACCGGGTGGCTTCCTCAGATGACCAGTCGAAAATGTCTAGGTCCAAGGGTCTGTAAAGCTCAATCGGCCGACAATCATTGCCGATAATGGCCCATGAATCGACCCAGCGTCACGGGGTCGGGTCTTCGCCGCTGGCGGACACCCGGGCCGCTGATACTGCTGCTCCTCATCGCGGCCTTTTTCGTGTCGGCTGTTCCGGAGAGCGGGGAGACCATCGGATCGCTCGGGATGGTTATCGGCTTTATTGCCGCCGGCAGTCTGACAATCCGTCGATCGCGGGCACTGGACCCGAGGGAAAGGGCTGCGTGGGCGTTCTTCGGCTCCGCTCTGCTTGTGGCCGCCCTTGGGGTTCTCGTTGTAGGTGGGCTCACCGAGATGGGCGTGGTTCTCCCAGCATTTGGCGTGACCGACACCTTCTTCATTGCCGGGTACGTAATGTTGATCATCTCGCTCTATCGTCTCGCCCGAAGCGACGGAGACGGTCGCTCCTGGCTGCCGACGATCCTCGATGCTCTGGTTGGAGCCATTGCCTTGTTTGCCCTGGTCTGGAGCGGTTTCTTCCACGAGCTTTTTGCCACTCTGGAAGGGGCTCCGAGCTGGGAGCTAGCTATCGCAAGTTCCTACCCCATCCTCGACATGGCCGCGTTGATCGGGCTGATCATTCTCGCAATTCGGCGGAGCCACTTCCGGATGGACGTTCGGATCATTTTCCTCGCCGTTGGATTCGGAGCCCAGGTGGTCGCCGACTTCAGCTACCTGTCCAGCGGAGTCGGCAAGACTTTCGCCGAGGCCGAGCCCAAGTTCGTGCTGTTCCTCGTGACTGCAGCTTGTTACCTGGTCACCGCCGCGTTGATCGACAGACCTCCACTCAAGAGGGAATTCCCCGAGGACGAGGCACCGCTCTGGGCCTTCGTATGGCCGTATCTCCTGGCAGCAGCGCTGCTGGCCACCCACGTCGGCCGATATCGCAGCCTCAACCCTGGCGAAGTCGAGCTGTTGATGCTCGACGCCATGGTGATCATCGGAATCGTCGTCTTCCTCCGCCAGGTGCTGATGATTCACCGCAACCGGGTTCGGGTGGAGAAGCAGAGGACAGAACTTGTTGCGTCAGTAAGCCACGAATTGAGAACGCCTCTGACCGCCATGGTCGGCTATCTGGCGTTGCTCGATGACCATGGCGACGAGTTCCCCGAAGACGCACGTCGCGAGATGATCTCCGAGGCCACCGGACAGTCAAAGCATATGGCCCGGCTCGTCTCCGACCTGGTGATGCTTGCCCGAGGCGATCACCGTCATCTGCCGCTGGAGATCGATGAGGTCTCCCTTTCTTCGATCATGACTGCCGCACTTCGTGGCGTCGATCCGGAAAGCACCAAGATCGAAGAAGAGCTGATCAGAGATGCCAACGTTCGCGTTGATGCTGACCGTCTCCAACAGGCCCTGGCCAACATGTTGAGCAATGCGGTCCGCTACGGCGGAGACAGGGCCCTGGTGTCAGCGAGGGTTGAGGGAGAGGATCTCATCATCGAGGTCCATGACAACGGCGACGGTGTGCCCACCCGCTACGAGGCAGCCATCTGGCAGAGATTCGAGAGAGGCGCCCATCGTCTCAACGCGATGACACCCGGTCTCGGCATCGGTCTGGCCATAGTCTCGGCGGTGGCCGTGTCCCATGGTGGCAAGGCGTCTTATAGGACATCGGAGCGTCTTGGCGGAGCCTGTTTCTCGCTCGTAATCCCTGGATGCCTTGTGCGTCGCTCCGAGGCTTCGAGGATGGTCGAGGTCTCTTCCTGAGCCAGATCAGCTGAGGAAGAACCCACGACCGAGTTCATCCTCAGGGTCGATCCAGTACTCACTTCGGCCTGTGATGTGTGCAGTGCCCTCAATCTCGGGTACCACTGCCTCGTACTGACCGAAGCTTGTCGTCTCCACCACGCTCCCGACGAACACGCTGCCGACGATGCTCTCGACCGCAACGGCCTGGTCGACGCCGATCTCCCCTCTGGCGTGGAGAAGAGCAAGCCGGCCACTTACGCCGGTGCCGGTGGGGGAGCGGTCAAGCTCGCCGTCGGCGAAAACACACACGCTTCGGCTGTGATTGGCCGGATCTTGTGGTGGCCCGGTGAAGATCACCGCATACAAGAAGCCGAGGTCGGGTTCGAATGGGTGTTGGATCTCGCGTGAGCTGATGATCGCCCGCTTAATGGTCCGGCCCGCTTCCACGAAGCGACTGGCATTGTCCGGAGACATGTCGAGACCCACCGACGTTGCCTCAACATATGCATAGAAGGCCCCTCCGAAGGCGAGGTCGTATCTGATCGTTCCCACATTGGGAACAGCCACCTGGTTGTCGAGGTCCACAGCAAATGACGGCACATTGCGGAAACTGACACGGTCGACCACCCCATCTTTGATGGTGGCAGTGGCCATGATCTGACCTGCCGGCGAGTCGATTCCGATCGTGGTCTCGTCCTCCGTGATCGGAAGGAGCCCCGTGTCCAGAGCCACCTTGGTCAGAGCGATGATTCCGTGGCCGCACATCGTCGAGAAGCCCTCGTTGTGCATGAACAGCACCGAGATGTCACTCGACGGCGAGGTCGGTGGGCCGAGGAACGCCCCGTACATATCCGCGTGACCGCGTGGTTCCCACATGAGGGCTCTGCGCAGATCGTCGAGATTCTCCTGGGCGTACCGGCGCCGCTCCAGAACCGTCTCACCCGGGATCTCAGGCCCATCCACGACGATTCTGAACGGCTCGCCACCGGTGTGCGACTCGATAGTGGCTATCCGCTGCCAGTCGGCAGGGGGGCGGTATGCGAGGGGTTGGTCCATATCCATGTCCTCCTAGCCTACGATCGCCCGATGACCACGGTCTCCGATATCACGACGAGCCTTGCTGAGAGGACCCGGCCCGAGCTAGCGGCAGTCTGGGACCCGGTCGGGCTTCAGCTCGGCGACCCCGCCGCCAGTGTCGAGTCTGTCGCCGTGTGTCACGAGGTGACCGAGGAGGTCGTTTCAGCCATTGAGGCCGACCCCGTTGATCTGGTTGTCACCTATCACCCCCTACTGTTTGAGCCCGTCAACCGGATACTCGCCGGCCGTTCGGCGGGCGCACGAGCATTGCGTCTGCTGAAGGTCGGTGTCAGCCTTCTCGTCACCCATACCGACTTTGATGCGGCCCCCGGCGGCATGGCGGACTCGCTGGCTTGGGTCTTCAAACTCCGCGGTCTTCAGGTGTTCGGAAGCGATGCTGATGAGGGACTCTCCGGCATCGGTCGCGTTGGCGAATTCGACGGCGGACTTGCTGAAGTCGACGCGATCGCCGCCGATGTCTTCGGTTCGAGCGGCCTCCGGATCTCGGGCGATCCATCTCTCGAAGTGGAGCGTCTCGCGGTGATTCCCGGATCCGGGTCGAGGTTCGTCGAGGAGGCAGCCCAACTAGCCGACGCGCTCGTGACAGGAGATGTCTCTCATCACCACGCGGTTCGCGCTCTTGATCTTGGGTTGGCGATAGTCGACCCGGGCCATATCGCAACTGAACGACCGGGGATGAGCGCTTTGAGAAATCTTGTGAGCGATGTCGTGAGCTTCCAAGTCACCGACCTCACGGAACTCGATCCCTCCACCTGGTAGCCACAAAACCGGCTGTACTCTCCGGGTCTCATGGAGTTGACCAGCCTCGCGGACCTACTCGACGTTCAGGACCTCGATCTCGAAATCGATCGGCTTCTCGACCGTCGTCAGAATCTCTCCGAGCTCGAGTCCTACCGGAAAGCCGATGCCGTCGAGAAGAGTCTCAAAACCGAGCTCGATGCTGCGTCGAAGGTGTTGCGGGATTTGGAGCTTTCGTTCGACAAGTCGGAAGGGGAGTTGGAGATTCTCGAAGCCAAGCTGAAGGAGCACGAAACCCGGCTCTTTGCGGGCGGGATGAGCTCCCGTGAGACCGAGCACATGAGACTCGAGGTGCAAGGGCTCAACGCACAGCGAGACGCAATGGAGGAACGAGTTCTCCAACTGCTCGAGGAAGTTGACCCTGAAAGGGCGGCGGTGACCTCACTCGAGTCGAAGATCGATGCGGTGTCTGCTGAAAAGGCGAGTCTCGAAGGCATGATCAAAGCCGAGTGGAAGAAGATCGACGCAGAGTTGGCCCGCAAAGAAGAGCGCAAGAAAGACGCACTGATTCCGGTTCCTGCCGATCTCGTCGAGAGATACGAAGACCTCCGGCATCGTAAAGAGGGCGTCGCGATCGGAAGGCTGGAACACGGCGTGTGCGGTGGTTGCCACATGACACTCTCCAGTGCCGAACAGGTGGAAGCGCTTGGTGATGAGCCGCCCCGCTGTGTCCACTGTCGGCGGATCCTCGTCGCCTGAGTCATGCTTCTCTGGCACGTCGGGGCCACTCTCTGGCTGTTCAGGTGGATCTTCCGGGATCCAAAGGTCGACATCCGGTTCCTTCTCCTGGGGGCCATCCTGTCTGACCTGATCGACATGCCGATCGGAACTCTGGTGCTTGCCGACCGATTCTCGACTGGAGAGCTTTGGTTTCACTCACTTCTGCTTCCGAGCTTGTACATGTCGGCCGTTCTTCTCTTCACGCATCGCGGGCGGAAGCGGCGCGCCTATATGGCTCTCGGTGTCGGCTGGCTTTTCCACCTGCTGCTGGACGGTATGTGGACGGCACCCGACGTGTTCCTTTGGCCCTTTTTCGGGTGGGAGATCCCGATGGGCGAGGCGCCCTATTGGCCCCTGGCCTGGGAGCGGGCCCTCTCCGACCCATGGCGTTGGGTGATGGAGATCGTCGGTTTCGCGTATCTTGTATGGCTCTGGATCGCGGTTGGCCTCAACATCAAGGAGCGTCGTGAAAGTCTCAAGACGTCCGGTCGTCTCCCCGACTTCGTGGCGGATCGTGCTTAGCCCAAAGGTTCTCTTCGTCTTGCTCGTGCTTCTCGTGGGAGCATGCGGAGGGAACAGCAACGGGGCGCCGACGATCACCACCGGCCCTGGTGCCGAGAGCGCTGAAGCAGCCGTCGAGGAGTTGCGCTCGCTTTTGATCGCAGGAGACTTCGCATCGGCCAGCGCGCTGGCCGTTCCTAAGCAGGCTGCTCTTGCATCCCTCGCCGAGGGTGCGACGTTCAGCCAGGTTGCCCGGGCTCTCGAAGGAAGTGATGCCCAGGTTGCCGCCAACTTCTGGAGCGGGTTTGCCCAGGGAGTTGGCGACACTTTTCCGCCTGGTGCTGCCGTGGAGGCCACAGGGACACGCACGGAGTCCGGAGTGGAGTTCTTTCTCGTCGGGGTGACATCCGGGTCGGGGGTCGAGCGTCTTGTCGTCACCCAAGACATTGATGGTCATCGCGTCGACCTCTTCGCGTCTTTCGCATCTGGCTTCGCCGGTCGCTTGATCTCGCCAATCGAAATCCTCCTGACCTCGCTGACCGAAGACGCGCTCCTGATTCTGAGCGAAATGAAGGCAACCGTTCCCTCACTGCTGGTCGCCAGTTCGGACGAATCGCTCACCCCCGAGGCCGTCCAGGAGATTCTTCAGCTAATCGAGTTGATCACCCGGGTCGGTTAGCGAAGCTGGGGGAGCACCTCGGCGCCGAGCAGACCGATCAGAGCCGACTGGTCGAGCGAGGCCATCTGAAATGTGACGATGTCGGCGCCCAACTCGTCGACGAGAGGCTGGTAGACGGCGACGATCTCTTCTGCCGAAGTCACCTGGGAGTATCGGCCGAGAACCTCCTCGCGGGGCAACTCATCGGCGCGCTCCCGCAAGGTTTGGGGGTCTACTGCCTCGAGACGTCCCGGGGCTCTGAGGCCCCGCCAGGAGAACAATGCTTCCCAGGCCTCTTCGTCGTTGTTTGCGAACAGCGACCAACGTGTGGCGAGGATGATCGGGTCTGGGCGACCGGCGTCGGCTGCAGCCGTTCTCACCGGATCGATCACCCTTTCAACGGCCTCTGCCGGATCCTTCACCGAGGTGATCACTCCTTGCGCCATCTCTCCCGCCAACGTTGCCGACTTAGGGCCACCGGCGGCCATGAGGATCGGGACCGGCCCCAGTGGAGGCGAGTACAACTTGGCTCTATCGGCCCGATAGAACTGACCGTCGAAGGTCAGTTTCTCGCCGTCGAGGAGACGGCGCATGATCTCGAGGGACTCGGTCATGCGGGCGTTGCGCTCGGCGTACTTCGGAAACACATAGCCGAGGGGGCCCTCATTTATGTTCTCACCTGTACCGACTCCCAGCGTGAACCGTCCGCCCGAGAGTCTGTCCAGGGTGGCCGCCGCCTGAGCCACTACAGCCGGGTGATAGCGAAAGAGGGGAGTGGTGACGCCCGTGGAAAACTCGATGCTGCTGGTGGATGCCGCCATTGCCCCGATCGTGGAGAAGGCAAACCCCGAAGCTCCGGCGTCGTCGACCCACGGGTGGAAGTGCTCGGAGACGACAACCATGTCGAACCCGGCTTCCTCGGCGAGAACGGCGTGCTCGACGAGCTCTTCAGGCTGCCACTGCTCGTGACCGCAGAAGTATGCGAACTTGGTCAATTGGGGTCCTTTCGGGTGCCGGCGCTAGCAGGGGACACTATTGGTAGCTGACATAAACCGGAACAGGGTCTTTGCCCATCGTGCTCTCAGGGGTGGGTGGTCCCGGCTCGTCTTCATCGAAGAAGTTCTTCCAGCCCCAGGCCCAATGTGCGGTTTCTGTTCCCTCGGTGAGCACCCCATAGGTTGCATCTTTGGCGCCCTCCGACCCATCGCCATCCATTTGGATGATCATCTGTAACTCCGGACGTTCCTTCAAATCCTCTCGGTTCTTGATCATCGACTCTCTGAATTGGTGAACGATGATGATCTTCTGTGGCAAGGCATTCTCTCTGACAAGGTCGGCCAGCCAGTCGACCACCTCGTTGACCTCGGCGGCAGACACCGACCCCGCCTGACGGAGATGGACCTCGTTCGGGCCCAGCCTCCACTCCGGATCGAGAGCGAGGCCAACGAATGGCAGCTTGAGCAATTCCTCAAACTCTTTTGCCTGCGTCAGAAAGTCATCCCGGCCTGGCTGGAGGTCGAGGATGACGTAACCGTCGTGCTCCTCTGCGAGGGCGATGTACTCGTCAAACGTCTCGATCGGCCACTCGTAGCTGTAGTCCCCGTCAGTGGAGTTGGCGCTTGCGACACTCGCAATCATCTCAAACGTGGGAATCACCTGAGATCCATCTCCGGCGTAATCCCTGAGGTAAGGCTGCATACGAGTCCATGTCGATCCCGGCGGTTGCTCCCCCAGAGCGCCGAGAGCCGGTGTAGTGGGATGACCGTAGAAGGCGACGTACCTTCTTGGCTGATCATCGGGGAGGATGTGGAAACCACCGCCAGGGACCTGAGCGCCGTTGGCCAGAAGCCGGATTTCCCATTCGTCGACCTCGGGCACCGTTCCCACATAACGAACGGCATCAGGCGAGAGGCCGTCAAGGGCGTCTCCTACTTCGGGATAGCCGAGGATGTCTTCCGGGTCATATGCCACCACGGTGGCGCCGACGGATCGTCCGGTTCCGGCTGCAGAGAGAATCGCAACGGGATTGGCAGCGTCGACGAGCCACACCGAGTCCGAGTCGTTGGGCACCGCCAGTCCGACGACGAGCTGGGCCGGGTCGAGTTGAGGTTGATCTGGGGTCTCGTCGCTTGGTGCCGTCTGGGGGAGGACGGCCCGGTCGGCGTGTGTTATCGCCAAAACCGTCTCGATCACCGTTGACTCATCGGGGACGGAGGGAAGTCTCAAGTCGACCGTTACATCGAGAGCCTCAGTCGTGAGGTCGACAGCGTCAGAAATCGAAATGCGATTCACTGCTGAGTTAGGGGGCGCCACAACCTCGACCTCCCCAAGCACATGAATGTGGAGAGGCTTGAGCCTTCCTAACTCAGCCGCCAGCTGTGGGTGGGGAAAGAGAAGTGGTCCACCCAGTGCGGCGGCAAGCTGGGCTCCTGCCGCGACCTCGTTCAAGTCGCCCTCACCCGCGACAACAACATCGTCGGCACACACGAAGAGCTCTCCGGAGAGAAAGAGTGCGTCACCGGAGACCGACCCCGTGCTTACCGGGGTGGTGCCACCCGTGACATAGACGCATTGGCGTTCGGGGGGAAGTGTTGTCACTGAAGGGGGGATCCTGCCCTGAGTTCCGCCCGACGCAGTCTCTACCGGGGTATCTCCGACGATTGACGTGCAGGCAGTAAGACTCAGCGCGAGCAGCGCAGTTCGAGCAAAGAATTTCATAGGGGAAGTGCCCGAAGGGTAATGAGAAGGCGGTTCTACACCTGGCGTTGTGACCAACCAGGCTTTGTCAAAAGAGGGTCTCGGGCTCGGTCTTCTCTCGTAGCTCGGGACCGTTGTTCTTCACCGAGTTCACCTTCCGGGAAACGATGTGCTCCATGATGGATTCGGGGTCGATCGGTTGGAGAAGTCCCCTCGCAGCCTCCGGATCTCGAAGCTCCCGGTCGAGCCACGCTTCCCAGACTTCGGGGACGAGGGCGACCGGCATCCGGTCGTGGATTCGCGAAATGGTCCCTTCGGAATCTGCTGTGATGATCGAGCAGGTCCGGTGCCAGATGTCGGTGTCGGGGTCGAGCCGGGATGCCCAGATGCCGGCGAACACCATTGGATAACCGTCGGCCCGGTAGACCCAATGAGGGGTGCGCCCATCCTCAGGCGGCTCCCACTCATAGAAGCCATCAGCGGGGATGAGACACCGCTTGCGTGAAAAGGAGTCACGGAACGCAGACGTCGTCGCCACCGTCTCCGAACGGGCATTGATGTGGATTGACCTGGTGTCTTTGGCCCAATGTGGCACCAGGCCCCACCTCATCGAGCCCAGCTTGCGAACCCCCTCAGTTTCGGAAACCACATAGACGGGATCGGTTGGTGCAACGTTCCAGTTCGGTTCCAGACTGTCGGTGAGGACTTCGTCTACGCCGAAGTATTCGGCGTAGAAGTCAACATCTCCGGTGATCGAGAATCGGCCGCACACGATTGCGAGGTTAGGACTGGTTGCGCATGTGGAGTGCGAGGTCCGCCAGCTTCTGCCCGAGAAAGGCTGACAACGGCGCCTCTACGCCTGACGTCGTCATGGCCTTGCTCATACAGCGCATCCATTCCTCTGCTTCCGCGTCGCCAATTGCGAACGGCAGGTGTCGCATGCGGAGTTTGGGATGGCCTCGCTTCTCTGCATAGAGCGGGGGTCCACCGAGCCATCCGCTCAGGTATTCGTAGAGCTTCTGGCGCGAGCCCGATGTGTCGGCAGGCAGCATTTTCCGCAGAACCGGCGACTCGTCCTCGATGATGTCGTAGAAGTTCTCGACAAGGGTGCGTACCGACGGATCGCCACCGATTTCGTCGTATGGCGTCTCGGAGTTACCCCAAGGGTGGGTGAGGTTCGAAGGCGGGCCAGGTAGCACGGTCGAAGTATCACAGTTCCCTGCCCAAAGGTGGCGAGCCCGTCTGTAAGCCGGATTCTGTCGAGGACGACCATCCATCTGGGCGCATCGTTGCCGGTGCGCTCGCGCGGCCTACCCGGGACTTGATCGACGGGCCGTCGCCGTCCCTGCTTGGCCTTGCTCCGGGTGGGGTTTACAAGCCGACCCGGTCACCCGGGACGCTGGTGGGCTCTTACCCCACCGTTTCACCCTTGCCTGTGCAACCTGGTCGAAGACCAGGCGCCATCGGCGGTCTGCTCTCTGCTGCACTATCCGTCGGGTTGCCCCGCCTGGAAGTTATCCAGCACCCTGCCCATTGGAGTCCGGACTTTCCTCGGTCTTGCGACCGCGGCCGTCCGACGGGCTCGCCTCTTCAATTCTACGGCTCTTTCGGCGTCCCGCCAGCCAGCCGGACAGACCACCCACAACCGCCGACAGCACCGCGAGACCGAAGACTGCGCCGGCTGCTTCAGGCCCCCCACCCAGTCGCGCTATCAAGATGATCAAGGTTGCGAGGAGAAGCCCTGTGATCGAACCATGGAAACGTGCGGAGTGTCTCGCCAGTGAGCCGGAGATCCAGCCTCCCACGAACAGTCCCGTGACTATCCCGACGATGAGGCCGATGTCTGGCCCCGATTCCAGACCAACGAGGTCGAGTCCAA
>Ga0255053_10000114_pt1 | contig 40219 bp, 38 predicted proteins | sample JV7_2_22_MG_FD_188635 | JGI IMG/M metagenome (GOLD analysis project Ga0255053, IMG submission 188635) | Seawater microbial communities from Jervis Inlet, British Columbia, Canada - JV7_2_22 | ecosystem: Environmental > Aquatic > Marine > Inlet | place: Canada: British Columbia | collected... | reverse complement strand
CGATGCCCCGACCCGCACGGCGAACCGCCAGGCCGACGAGCAACGCCTGCACCACGGTCATCCACGGAAACACCCGCCCAATGGCGACCGACATCAGCGCCCACGCCGCGCTGAAGGCGATGACGATGATCAGGCTGGCGAGAACGGCGCCCCGCAGCGACTGTTGCCGGACCAACCTTGCGCCCTCATCCGGGTCGGGCGGTGTGGCGTTGTCGCGAGAATGCCTCTTGGGCAGCCGCAGTACCTGATTGCCTTGGTCTGCACTCATCGTTTAGCGGGGTTCCTGGTCAGCACGTGATGGTAGACTCCCGTACTCGCAGACACGCAAAGATACCGGAGCCCGATGTCATGAGCCACCTGATCCAACGCGCGACCGCCTTGCTATTGTCGTTGTTCATTCTATCGGCCGTTGCATCGCTCTCAGCGTTCGCACAGGAAGGGGCAAACGTCGGCGACAAGATCCGGCAGATGCAAGCCCTGGTGCATTCGGAATTTCGGCAGATTCTTCGCGAGGAGATGCTGTTCACGGATGAAGAAAGCGCTGCGTTCTGGCCGCTTTACGAACGCTACAGTGCCGAGAAACGGGCCGTCAACGAAAGGTACCTGGCCAGCCTTATCGAGTACGTCGATCGTTATTACGCCGGCGACCTGACTGACGAGCATGCCAGCCGCCTGATGAACGTCTACTTCGACGTCCAGCTTGCGATTCTCGACAAGCGTCGCGGCTACGTCGCCCAATTCGGCAAGTTCCTGTCCCCGATCAAGGTCATGCGTTACTACCAGCTCGAGAACAAGGTTCAGGCTGAAGTCAACGCGGCGATGGCGCTCGCGATCCCGTTGGCAGATCCGCGTTAGGCAATCGTGACAGATCAGGACGTCGTACTGATATCAGGCGGTGCGGCCGGGATCGGCCGGACCATCGCATCCACGTTTCTCGACAACGGCGCGGCAGTGCATGTGTTGGATGCCTCCGAGCAGCACATCGCCGAGTTTCTTGCCGCTTACCCTGCTGCAACTGCGACGCTCGCGAATATCGCGAGTCCCGATGCTGTGGATGCTGTTTTTTCCGAGTTGCGGAGCCATTACGGTCGGCTGACTGTCCTTGTCAACAATGCGGGCGTCTCCGGACCGACCGCCCCTGTCGAAGACACAGCAATCGAAGAGTGGGCGCAATGCATCAACGTCGACCTGAATGGCTTTTTCTACGTCACGCGGCGTGCAGTGCCGCTCCTCAAGGAGCAGCCCGGTTCGTCCATCGTCAATATCGCGTCCACCGCCGCGTTGCACGGCTATCCTCTGCGCTCGGCGTATGCGGCAAGCAAGTGGGCACAGGTTGGTCTGACCAAGACCTGGGCGATGGAGCTCGGTCCGTACGGCATTCGGGTCAACGCGATCAGCCCCGGCAGCGTCGAGGGCGCACGTATTGACGCCGTCATCGAGCGGGATGCGAAGGCGCGTGGTCTTTCCGCCGACGAGGTGCGTGACGTATACCTGCGACAGACATCGATGCGCACGTTCATATCCGCGGAAGACGTTGCCAACATGGCCGTATTCCTGGCGTCGGATGGGGCCGCACGAGTGTCGGGACAAATTATTGCCGTTGACGGCTATACCGAAGGCCTGTCGAACTGGCTGAGCAAGTAGCGAGGAGAAAGACACATGCGTGCAGCATGGTTTGAGGAATTTGGCGCGGCGGGTGATGTTCTGAAGGTGGGACAGCTCGATGCGCCCGTAGCTGGGCCCGGCGAGGTGCTCGTGAGAATGCACACGAGCGGCATCAACCCGTCGGACGTCAAGAAAAGGGCTGGCTCATTCCCCGACCTGCTCGACAACGGCCTGGTTATCCCGAACAGCGACGGCGCCGGCATCATTGAAGCTGTCGGCGAAGGTGTCGACAAGAGCAGGGTTGGTGAACGCGTGTGGATATTCCAGGCTCAGTATGCGCGACGCTTCGGGACAGCGGCCGAGTATGTCGCGATCAGCAGCAACTGCGCGCCGCGACTGTCGAAGAACGCCGAATTCGACGTCGGCGCCAGCCTCGGCATCCCGGTTATGACCGCGCACCGTGCTGTCTTCGCCGATGGGCCCGTCGAGGACCAGACGATCCTCGTTACGGGCGGCGCCGGGCGCGTCGGGTATTTCGCGGTGCAATGGGCAAACCGCGCCGGCGCAACCGTCATCGCGACAGCAAGCAACCCCGAGGATGCCGAAACCTGCAAGAGTGCCGGCGCTCACCACGTCGTCAATCATCGTGACGAAACTTTCGCGGCGTCGGTTCTCGAGGCAAGTAGCGGCAAGCTGGTCGACCGGGTCGTCGACGTCGAGTTCGGTGCAAACCTGCCTGTCTCCGTGGAAGTTCTAAGGACCGGCGGAACGATCGCCACATACGCATCGACGCAGGTTCCCGAGCCGAAACTGCCTTTCTTCCAGATGATGTACAAGGATCTTACGATCCACCTGATCATCGTTTATGCCATGCCGGACAGTGCCAAGGATCACGCCATCGCCGACATCAGCAAAGCGCTCGCGGACGGCTGGCTACAGCATCGCATCGCCGACACCTTGCCGCTCGACGAAATCGCGAAGGGCAACGAGATCATCGAACAGGGCGACTGTCGCGGCGCCGTCATACTGACGATCGACTGAACACGGGGCGGCGCGGTGGAGCAAAGCAGAATCGACTGGCCCAGCTTCGTCGCCTGTGTCGTCATCATTCTCGGCGTTTGCATTCCGCTGGCGCTGTTTTCCGACTGGGCCGGCGTCGCTCTGCAATCGCTTTACGATTACATCGCCAGTCAATTCGGAATCGCGTATCTGCTGGCCAGCGTCGCCGCGATCGGCTTCCTGGTCTGGCTCGCCGCGAGCCGCTTCGGCCGCATAAAGCTCGGCGAGGAACACGAAGAACCTGAGTTCAGCCAACTCAGCTGGATAGCGATGCTGTTCTGCGCGGGGGTCGGCGCCGGCCTGATGTACTGGTGCGTCACTGAATGGGCGTATTACTACCAGTCCCCGCCATTCGGCGCCGTACCTCGCAGCCCCGCCGCTGCCGAGTGGGCGTCGACCTATGGCCTGTTCCATTGGGGCTTCACGGCCTGGGCCTTCTATTGCCTGCCAGCTGTTGCAATCGCCTACCCTTACTACGTCCGCAAACTCGACATGTTGCGTTTCAGCACCAGCTGCAACTGGTTTCTGCAAGGCCATGAGCACGGCCCGATTGCGCGCAGCATCGATTTCCTGTTCATGATCGCCCTTATCGGTGGTGCCGCCTCGTCGCTCGGCTTCTCGACGCCGATGATCGCCGCCTGCTTCGCGTGGCTACTCGACATCGAACCGGATTTCAGCCTTGAGGCCGGAGTCGTCGTGCTGTGCGTGCTGCTATTCGCTAGCAGCGTCTGGCTCGGACTTCGCAAGGGCATCAAGCGCCTGAGTGACATCAACCTGGTCCTTGCTTTCGGTCTGCTGCTGTTTGTGCTGGTTGTCGGCCCGACCGTGTTCCTGCTCAAGACGAGCCTGAACGGCGTCGGCGTTATGGCGCAGAACTTCCTGCGCATGAACTTCTGGACCGACCCGTTCACGGATTCCGGTTTCGTCGAGGACTGGACGGTTTTCTACTGGGCCTGGTGGATCGCCTACGCGCCCTATGTCGGTCTTTTCGTAACCCGCATTTCGCACGGCCGCACAATTCGGCAGGTCATCACCGGCATGTTGCTCCTCGGCTCACTCGGCAGCTGGGTGTTCTACATGATTCTCGGTAACTTCGCGTTATTCCAGCAGCTCGGCGGTGCTGTGGACTTCACCGGGATCCTGAAATCAATCGACGGTAACGCCGCAATCGTTGCGACGCTCGAAACGCTGACGCTCGCGCCGCTGGTCATCGCCGTGTTCGCGCTTGTCGCGTTGATCTTCTCAGCAACGACGTATGACTCCGCGTCCTACACGCTGGCCTCGAGCGCGACCCTGCATCTCAGCGCGGGCGACGACCCCGCCCGCTGGCACCGTGTGTTCTGGGCATTCGCGCTGGGCCTCATGCCTGTAACACTGATGTTCATCGGCGGACTGAAAGTTCTGCAGGTGACTTTGTTGATCGTGTCGCTGCCGATCCTCGCAGTTTGTGTTGTCGCAGCGATATCGCTCGTGAAGTCACTGCAGGCCGACGCGCTGCCATGATGCGCTGCCTTCTGCCGTCACTGGCGCTGTTACTGGTGGCCGCCTGCTCGCCTGGGCCTTCGGTCAACGTCGCTGGTGAAGCCCTCATCGGCAAGCACGATGCCAATGTCATTGCCTTTCTCGGTGTGCCCTATGCCGAACCGCCACTGGGAGACCTGCGATGGCGCGCTCCAGAACCCTTCGAGGCAAAGATGCCACGACGCGACGCGACGCAATTCGCTCCAGCGTGCATGCAAACGATGCGCATCCTGGCCTGGTATCGCAACACGGCGGAGACCTTCGGCGGCTCCCGCGATTACTACCCGGACCTCGAGATCAGCGAAGACTGCCTGTACCTCAATGTCTGGACACCGACGCTGGATAACAAAGCCAATCTCCCTGTAATGGTCTGGCTACACGGCGGCAGCAATATCAGCGGTTGGTCTTACGAGCCGAACTACTACGGCCAGGCTCTCGCGGATAACGGGGTCATTGTTGTTTCCGTCGGCTTCCGCGTTGGGCTGTTCGGTTTCATGTCCCACCCCGACCTCGATCCGTCAGCGCCCATTTCGAACTACGGTCTCTGGGACATTATTGGCGCGTTGCGCTGGATTCAGGCCAATATCCATCGCTTCGGTGGCGATCCGGGTCGCGTTACCTTGCTCGGCGAATCGTCCGGTGCACACAGCGTTGTGATGCTCATGGCGGCCGATGCGGCACACGGGCTGTTTCATCGGGCCATCGGCCAGAGCACGGGTGGATACGGCCTCGAAATGTCTACACTCGCCGAGGTTCAAAAGCGGGGCGCCGACCTCGCCACGGCGATGGGCTTCGATGGCGAAGACGCGCTGGAAAAGCTCCGCGCAGCATCCGCGCAGGAGTTGCTCACCCGCTATATCAAGGACGTTTCGACCGAATATCAGAATCCGACGCTCGACGGTGCGTTGTTTACGAAATCCCCATGGGAGAGTTTCACCGCGGGCGAGTTCCGCGACATTCCCCTGATCATCGGAACGAACGCTGACGAGTGGTGGGATTTCATTGATCCCGACTCGACAACGGACGATGTCATTCGCGCAGCGAACGAACTTTCCAATATTGACCCTAACGTGGCGCTGCAAGCTGTCGCAAACGAAGCCGTGCCCCGTGAGGCTATCGATCGCCTTAGAAACGCCGAAGGCTATGTCTGCCCGTCGCAGGCGCTTGCGCGCTCGATGAGCGCGGCAGGATATGACGCCTGGATGTACTATTTCACACGCGTTCGCGAGGACGAAGGCGGGCAGAAGATCCGCGCCTATCACGGTGCGGAGTATCCATACGTATTCAACACTCACGACCCTTTCATGCGCACTACCGATACCGACGTCGCTTTGACGAAGGCGATGCAGCAATACTGGATTTCCTTTGCAACAAGCGGCGACCCAAACTCTGATGCGTCGACCGAGTGGCCCCGATTTGCAGCGCCCGACTTTCCGGTGCAGGAACTCGGCGACAAGGTGCGTACGGTGGCCGCACCGGAACCGAACCTCTGCGCGGCCTTTCGGAGGTCCCCGATAATCGGGGGCCTCTGACTCTCACCCAAGAGCGGGATTTAGGGGAGGTTGTTGTGATAAATGTAGGTATCGACAAGCGAATCCGGTATCGGGAAGATTACCCCGGTGGTGGATCCGTTATGACACGTCCTGCAGGACCAGTCCTCGTCGATCGCTGGATAGGCAAAGCTGCCGGTAGCCGTAAACTGTGGCTGTGCCGAATCCAGCGTAATCCTGAAGATGTGCGATCTGACATCGCCGACCGCCGGACGATCAGCCTCGGCAGCTACTGACGTTGCAGACTTGGCCAGATCCGGCATATGACAATCGCTGCACGCGAGACCCTGCATGCCGCCTGACCGGAGCGTCGTGTCGTAACTGGCATGACATCCAAGGCACCCGCCATTCGTCGGATCGACGCCCGGCATCCCGGTGTACAACGGGTTGTTGACGTTGACCGAAGAGCCGTGCGGATTATGGCAGGTGTTGCAGTCGCCATGCGTGCCCATGAAGCCTGCCGAGCGAACGGTTAGCAGCGTGTCGGGGTCGATGCCGAGGATCTCGTCATATTGCTCGTGGTGACGAATCAGGCCGCCCTTTGACGCAATGCGTCCACCCATCTCGTCGGGCCGCGTGTCGACAGCACCAGCCGCGATCAACGCATTGTCGAAGCCGCTCAAGTAACTCGGATAGTCACGCTCGCCGTCGCGCGTGTGGCATTCGCCGCATGCGATCGGCAGACCGTATCCAGCATCCGCAGCACTCAGCTCGAGAAGTGAACGCGGTTGCGCGTCGCGGACGATACCGCCACGGAACTTCGCATGAGCCGAGCCGGCGCTATGGCAGGCTTCGCAATGGACGCCACCTTCGAAGAACGTGCCGTCCATGAATGCGAGGTCGTCCTGACGGTCCGGGTTTAGCGCGGCATCGGTATGACGCCATCCGGTCGTGTGGCAGTTGCCGCAGTTATATGGCTTGTCCTGCTCGTTATTGTGGTAAGCCGACATGCCGTCAGTCGCGAAGTTGTATTGCACTTCGGTGCCCGTAACGACGGCGCCAGCCTGGTCGACGAAGCGTGCCTTCCAGAAATAACCACCGATCACGTAGGAAACGTCCGCCCAGGTTACCGGAGTGCCGAGACCATTGTCGGTTCCGGGTATCGGGTCGGCAAGACCACCTGGAATGTCCAGGTCATCGTCGAAGACTCTTTGCAATATTCCGTTCAACGTCGTGAACGGATAAATCGGCTGCTGATCGTTGACGACTTTGTTCAGCTTGAACGGATGTCCGCTCTGGGCGAAGGAAGCGTAATTAATCGCGTGGCATACACCGCAGTCTTCGCTGCTGATGAACTCGCCGTCAGGAATTTCCGGCAACACGAAGTCGAGCGTGTTGTCACCACCTTCCGTAACGGTAAACGGATCAACGACGACGTCCTCGTAGCCGGGCCTGCTCGCCTCCGCTACGAAGTCACCTTCATCCATTTCGGCAGCGTAACTGCCGTCCATGGCCACGTCGGCGTCAATCGCGCTGCCGCCACCAACCGGGACGAACGATACGGCCGAGAACCGGTCCAGTGGACCAGCGGCCGTCGACAAGTTACCCGTGACCAGTATGCTGGTTCCGGGTAGCGGTTCGCGGCAATCCAGCGTATCGACTACGCCGTCACCGTTGAGGTCTTCTTCGGGATCTCCGATCCCGTTCTGATTCAGGTCCCAGCAGGAAAAACCATCTGATCCTGCCGGTCCTGCTGGACCAGCGGCGCCGGGAGCGCCATCGCTGCCGTCGCAACCCGCAATTAAAAAAGCGCTTGCCGCAATGAGCAGCAAACGCCTGAGTGCGCTTATTAATTTCATGACCATCTCGTAGGGCCTGTCGATTTACCCGACCAGGCCGACGCCTTGCAGCGTCGGTGGTTCTCCCTGGCCTCAGGCCGATGTGTAGGAGCACCCCCCCGGGCGGCTTCGGACTCATCGTATGTTGACTGCGCAGCTCTCCACGATACGGAGTACACGGCCGCACTCTGCGGTTTGTCCGTATTGTCGCAAATTGGGCTAAAGCCCTAATTACAAGGGGAAAACTGCGAAATATCAGTTTCGGTGCGGTGACGCTCGTCAGGAAATAAGAATGGACTGTTTGCGAGATGCCTTGGGTTATTCGACCGTGACGGACTTCGCGAGATTTCGCGGTTGATCGACGTCGGTTCCTCTCAGTACCGCAACATGATAAGCGAGTAACTGCAGGGGCACGGTATACACGATCGGTGCGATGAGCCGGTCAGCGTGTGGCATGGGTATGACGATCATGCCATCTTCGCTTTTGATGCCCGTCGTATCATCTGCAAACACGTATAACTGACCACCCCGAGCGCGAACAACCTGCATGTTCGACTTCAGCTTGTCGAGCAATTCGTTATTGGGTGCAACGACGACGACAGGCATCTCGTCATCGATGAGTGCCAGAGGGCCGTGCTTAAGCTCGCCCGCGGCATACGCTTCAGCATGAATGTAAGAGATTTCTTTCAGCTTCAGCGCGCCTTCCATTGCTATTGGCCACATGGGTCCGCGTCCAAGGAACAGTGTGTGCTGTTTGTCGGCGAAGTCTTTCGCCAGCTCCTGCAACTGGTCGCTCATTTTCAGAGCGAGATCCGAAGCAGCTGCAGCGTGTGTGAGGTTCGCGACAAATTCTCTTTCCTGTTCCTCGGGCAAGCCGCGGTGTTTGGCCATCATCAGCGTAACAATGAGTATCGACAGCAACTGAGTTGTAAACGCCTTGGTACTTGCGACGCCGATTTCAGGTCCTGCCTGCGTCATCATGACAAGATCTGACTCACGCACCATCGAGCTGTGTGCACTGTTGCAGATCGTCAGTGACCCCAGGTACCCCAACTCCTTGGCCATGCGCAGCGCTTCCAGTGTGTCGGCGGTCTCACCGGACTGTGACAGCGTTACGAACAATGTGTTTTCCGGTACGACAACGTGCCGGTAGCGATACTCACTCGCTATTTCGACCTGGGTCGGCACACCCGCTATTGACTCGATCCAGTACTTCCCGACACAGCCCGCGTGGTAGCTGGTGCCGCAAGCCACGATGTGAATGTGCTCTACCTTGTTGAGCATCTCCGACGCTTTCGGTCCGAGCGACTCGGGTAAGACGCGCTGATTCGAGACGCGGCCGTAAAGCGTATCGGCCAGCGCGCTCGGCTGATCATGAATCTCTTTCAGCATGAAATGGTCGTAGGGTGCTTTTTCGGCGGACGCGGTGTCCCATTCTGTCTCATGAACTTCGCGGGTAGCTTCGTTACCGTCAGCGTCGACGATGCGTATACCATCGCGCCGAATCTCAGCCAGGTCGCCTTGCTCGAGATATATGAACTTCTGCGTCACCGGCAGAAGAGCAGGTACACCGCTGGCGACAAAATTCTCGCCATCTCCAATGCCAATGACAAGCGGGCTCGCGACGCGACTCACTACAATGCGGTTCGGGTCTTCAGCATCAACGACCAACAACGCGTAGGCGCCTTCAAACCGATCTACCGCTTTGCCGACAGCGTCGACTAAATCCATGCCCTGTTGCAGATAGTCGTATATGAGATGTGCGGCGACCTCGGTGTCCGTTTCCGAACTAAACTCAAAACCTTTCTCCAGCATCTCGTCCTTGATTGGCTGGAAGTTCTCGATGATGCCGTTGTGGATAACGGCAACCCGCCCGCCCGAGACATGCGGATGTGCGTTCGCTTCGGTTACTCCACCATGCGTCGCCCAGCGAGTGTGTGCCACACCGATCTGACCCTGCAGCGGACTCTCTTCGAGCTTTTCTTCGAGCTCCGCGACCTTGCCAACGGTACGACTCAGGCCAAGTGAGCCATCTTCGCCAACAACCGCTACACCGGCGGAGTCGTAACCGCGGTATTCAAGGCGCCGCAGACCTTCAACAAGTATCGGGACGACATTTCTTTCGGCAATTGCGCCGACAATTCCACACATTAAAGAGTTGCTCCTGACCGGGGAAAGGCTGCCGCCGGCCAGCTTGCATGACTTCGAAGCAATGAGCAAGCCATGGCCTGACCGGGCCTAACGTTCTGTTAAATCAGGCCTTTTTGTGGGGCGGCTTCCAGCCCTTGACAGTCATTTGCTTGCTGCGTTCGAGCGTCAGTTGATTGTCCGGTGTGGACTTCGTGATCGTCGATCCGGCGCCTATCGTCGCGCCCTTGCCGACCTCGACCGGCGCAACGAGATTGACACCTGAACCGATGAACGCGCCGTCCCCGATGCTCGTGCGGTGCTTGTTCACACCGTCGTAGTTACAGGTGATCGTGCCGGCACCGACGTTAACATTGCTGCCGATGTCGCTGTCGCCGATGTAAGTCATGTGATTGACCTTACTACCCGACGCGACGGTGCTCTTCTTGATTTCGACGAAGTTGCCGACCTTGACGTCTTCGGCCAGCTCCGCACCCGGTCGCAGTCGCGAGAACGGGCCGATCTCGCAGTTGTCCGCAGCCGTCGCGCCTTCGATATGACAATTCGAATGCACGACGACACCCGCACCGAGCTGGCTATCGCGTATGAGGTTGTTCGATTCGATGCGCACACCGTCGCCGAGCGTTACCTCTCCCTCGAACACCGCATTGACGTCGATGAAGACGTCCTTGCCACAGGTCAGCTTGCCGCGAATATCGACGCGTGCCGGGTCTGCGAAGCCAACGCCGTCAGCCATGAGTTCATCGACGAGCCGCGCCTGCAATGCACGCTCGGCCTCGGCAAGCTGTTTCTTGTCATTGATGCCCATTACTTCCACCTGGTTTTCTGCCTTGATGCCGTGAACGGTGACGCCGTCATTTACGGCCATCGAGATCACGTCGGTCAAATAGTATTCGCCCTGCGCGTTGTCATTGCTGAGGCCCGCCAACCACGCCTTCAATCTTGCGCCCCCGCACAACGTAACTCCCGTGTTGATTTCGACGATCGCCTTTTGTTCGTCGCTTGCGTCTTTCTCCTCAACGTTGCCGTAGACCTCTCCGCCTCGACGAAGGATACGTCCGTACCCGGTCGGATCGTCCATGTCGACACTCAGCACCGTCATGTCGTCCGGGCCGGTTGCGTCAATGAGCGATTGCAGCGTAGCCGGACGAAGCAATGGCACATCGCCGAACAGAATCAGGACCTGGTGCTCATCCGGTGTCTCCGGCATGGCCTGTTGCACGGCGTGCCCGGTACCGAGTTGCTGTTCCTGCAACGCCCAGCGCAAATTATCGCCGGGGAACGCGGCCAACACGTCGTCCGCTCCGTGCCCGTAGACGACACAAATATCATCCGCGTGCAACGCGTGTGCGCAATCGAAGACATGCGCAAGCAGCGGTTTGCCCGCGAGCGGCTGTAGCACCTTCGGCAGATCGGAGCGCATGCGCGTGCCTTGTCCGGCGGCCAGGATTATGACGCTCAGTCCCAAAAGGGCTCCTCCATGAATGACGCTTGCGGATGATACCGCAACTTCGAATCCATTCGCCGTTCAGCGCCAGCGGTAGCCAAGCTGCATCATGTAGACAGGACCCGTCAGATCCCCCGCGTTACTGCCCAGCGTCTGCGGTAACAGGCTGCTTTGGTCACGAACGCTGCCGAAGTCGATGAAGTGTGTCTTGAAGCTCAGCATCACGCCACGATTCCTTGCGGGGTCGCCGCCTCCGATATCCACGGTCACGCCGACATAGCCTCCAACTGCGCCTTCCTCCCAGATTTCGGTCTCCACCGTCAGCGGATAGTCTCCCGCGAGTTCAGCGATGTCGACCAGGTAGTACCCGGCGCCGGCATCGAGCGAGTAGCGATGCTTGCGACCGAACATCCACTTGAGCGATGGGACCAGGTAGCCAGCTCGCGCGAAGACGTCTTCGGTAACGAAACGCACATTACTGTCATTCGAAAAAAAACCGAGGTCGACGCCGAGCAGCAACTCGCTCTCGTCGAATCGCCATACCGGCCAGTGGCCGGCCATGCTGATATTGAAGCCAAGTTCGTCGAACGAGCCGTCACGGGCAGGCTGCAGGTCCGCGATGCCCGGCCAGCTGTGGGCGCCGAGCGCAATTTCATAGCGACCGCGCGAGGTCGTAACCCAGTCGATTTCTTCGTCGGCCCGGGCAAGATCACTTGCCACGAGGCTTGCGCAGGCGATGCCGATAACGCCGGCGATGCTCGTAATCCTTTTCATTTCCACGTCCTCCCGGGCGGCGAGCCCCAAAATCGAGGCTACAGGGCCGGAAGAAAAGGAAATGATGACGGGCTGAGGTCAGCCTGATGATTTACTGCTACCGTTGCCGCCCAGGTAGCGTTCACCGCGATCGCACAGCACCGTGACGATCGTGTGGCCCGGGCCGAGCTTTCTGGCCAGGCGCATTGCCGCCAGCACGTTGGCGCCCGAGGATATGCCGACGAACATTCCCTCCTCGCAACTGATCCTGCGGGCTACGTCGATCGCATCTGCCGTACTGACCCTGACGATCTCATCGATTTCGTCTGGATTGATCAGATCGGGGACGAAGGCGTCGGCGAGACCCGTGATGCCGTGACAACCCCTAGCGCCTCCGGACAAGACCGCGGATTCATCCGGCTCGACGGCAACGATACGGGCGCGGCTGCCCGCTTTTCTCAGCATACGGGCGATACCCATTAGGGTGCCACCGGTCCCGACGCCCATAACGAAAGCGTCAAGTTCGCCTTTCAGCTGCCGCAATATCTCGGGCCCGGTTGTCAGTCGATGGGCATCGATGGCGTCGGGGTTCGCGAACTGCCGCGGCAGGAAGATGTCATCGCGGCCAGCTGCAACCTGCTCGGTTCGGCTGATTGCCCTCTGGATATCGTCGGTCCCGTCGAGAAGCTCCAGCTCCGCACCGTAGAACTCGATCATCCGGCGCCGCTCGAGGCTGGCCGTCTCCGGCATAACGATGACCACCCGGTAGCCGCTCATGGCACCGACCATCGCCAGCGCGATACCCGTATTCCCGGACGTCACCTCCATAATCGTCGAACCCGGCATGAGGTCTCCGCGCTGCTCTGCCTCGAGGACGATATGACGGGCGACGCGGTCCTTGATACTCCCGCCGGGATTCATGAATTCGGCCTTGGCGACAATGTTGCAGCCGGTGGCTTCACTTGCATGCGTCAGCCGAATCAGTGGCGTGTGGCCGATCGAATCGAGTACGCCTGAAGTGACCAGGCAGGTCGGCGTCTCACGGGGACAGTAGACGAGATTGAACGGTACGTTCATTGTTTCGTTGTTATCTCTAACCGTTGATTGTCCGACTCGGGTAATTGGCGCCCCATACGTAGTTGCCGCCGGTTTTGATGGTAATCTGCGAATTGCTCGCAACGGATACGAAACAAGAAGAAAAACCCTCATGAGCACCGGGACGATCATTTTCATCGGCGTCGGCATGTACATCGTGGTGATGCTCGCCGTCGGCATATATGCGTCGAAGCGCACGCACACGGTCACCGAGTTCATCGTGGCGGGCCGAGGGCTACCGATATGGATTTGCTCAGCGACAGTTCTGGCAACCTGGTTCGGCGGTGGCACGATGATGGGTACGTCGGGGTCTGCCTATCAGTACGGCATGCTCGGCGTCATCGCCGATCCGCTCGGTGCCGCATTGTGCCTGTTCCTCATCGGCTTTTTTTTCGCGCGCCTTTTTCGTCGACTTCGTATCCTGACCGTTGCCGATTTCATGGCGCAGCGTTACGGCCAGACAGCTGCGATGGCAATTACGTTCGCGACCTTGTTCTCCAACATCATGTGGGTTGCCGGCATGCTCGTGGCGTTCGGCCTGATATTCGAATCGCTGACAGGCACGCCAATGCTCATCGGCATCCTTGGTGGCGCGCTCGTCATCGTTACCTACACCGCGATCGGCGGCCTTTGGGCTGTGGCGCTGACAGACTTCCTGCAAATGGTGATCATCATCGTCGGCCTGGTAATCCTGCTTACCGTGGTGCTCATTGATGTCGGCGGCTGGGGCGCGATTGCCACGCGCTTGCCTGAAGGTACTTTTCGATTGATACCGGGTGAGAATACGGCTGAGCAGTGGCTCAACTACCTGCGCGCCTGGTTAATCATCGGCGTGGTCGATATCTCGGCGCAGACATTGACGCAGCGTGCGCTTGCGGCGAAAAGCGAGCGCGTTGCGCAAAACTCGTTTTACCTGGGAAGTGTCGGTTACCTGGTCTTCGGCATGATTCCCGTGACTCTCGGCCTGATCGCAAGCGTCACGATGCCGAGTTTGACGGAACCCGAGGCTATCATTCCAACGCTCGCGATCGAGCACTTACATCCGGTCGCGGTGGCAATCTTCGTCGGTGCTCTGCTCGCGGCCATCATGAGCTCCTCGGACAGCGCATTGCTCGCGTGCGCGAGCGTACTCACACAGAACGTCCTGCCGCTGGTAAAGCGTAACCCGTCCACGCGGCTCGGCCTGATCATCGCGCGCCTCTCGATTCCCGCGTGCGCTGCGATATCCATTCTTATCGCACTCAAGTTCCAGGTCGTGTTCGATCTGATTCTCGACGCCAATATCCTTGGCATGGCGGCGATCATCGTGCCGTTCATCGTCGGCGTGTGGTGGACGAAAGCGAACCGTACCGGCGCCTTGTCTTCGATGGCCGCAGGTCTGTCGGCCTGGCTGATTACACTGCAGCTCGCGCCCGATTGGCCGGCTGATTTCATCGGCCTCGGCGCGTCATTGATTACGATACTGGTCGTAACGCCGTTGACCCAGACGTTCGATCCGCCACGGCCGCTTGTCGACAGTGAGGGTAATCCCGTGGCAATGAAAGACCGGCTGGGAACGCTCGGTCTATGGGGTGGCTAGCAAGGACTGTGGGAGCGCGCCCCAGCGCACGACGTCGGCAAAGCCGGCGCCATCATCCGCGCGCTGGGGCGCGCTCCCACAAGCACTCCTGTAACCTGGCAAGTTCCCGCTAAAACCGGTATGCCAGCCCGACCGACAACATCGTTACGTCTTCAACGTCCGATATGTCGTAGATCTCGTACTCGCCGCGAATCTCTACCGAGCCGAGGTTGAAGCGCAGGCCGACACCGTAAGCCGGATCGCTGCCGTCGTCGCTGACGCGGATGTCATCAATAACTGCTTCGACATCCCAGCTGACGACGCCGTACTTGGCATACACACCAACCGGCCCGATGTCGAAACCGGCTGTGCCCCATAGGTTCAGGGCCGTCGGATCGACGCTGATCGGAATAAGCACGATGTCAGCGGACGGTTTGCCGAGGTCGGTGTATCCGCCTTCCAAACCGAGCGTAAAAACCTCGCCCAGCGCGAAGTTGTAGCCGGCGAAAACCTTCCAGCCGAAATCATCTTCGTCGAATACCGGGGGAGGCTGCGGCAATACGACACCGCCATCGTCGATGTTTGCCTCGACGGCGGCACTACCGACGCTACCGCCGAGGTAGAAGCCGCTTTCCGCGGCATTTGCATGGGTCACAGGCATGACCAGGAATATCGCGCTGCCTATGAGCGCAAGTCGAGATTTAATGTCCATCTTTTTTGCCCTTCTGTTGCGAAGTTTGTAACTCCGCAAACAGGCTACTTAATCAAAATGAACTCGCGATGAACGGCGTCCTGATTAAGTCAAGAAAGAGGGTCAGAGTCATATTTCCGGGCGTGGCCCCCAATTTGGCAGATTGAACGGCACTCCGTTAGCGCCCAAAGTCTATTCATGCCTAGAACAAGAAGAGGAGCCGTCGCCGAAATACCAATGCACATCGTCCAGCGTGGTAACAACAGGCAGCAATGCTTCCACGTGACGAAAGATCGCGAAGTTTACCTTCGATGGTTGGAGAGCTCTGCAAAACGGTACAGCGTCAACGTTCACGCCTACGTGCTAATGACCAATCATGTGCATCTATTGGTTACACCATCGTCAGTTTCGGCCCCATCGAGGATGATGCAACAGCTCGGCCGAAAGTACGTCCCGTACTTTAACTCGAGATATCAACGATCGGGGACTCTTTGGGAGGGACGATTTAGGTCGTCCTTGATCGATACCGACTATTACCTTCTCGCCTGCTATCGTTACATCGAACTGAATCCGGTGCGGGCGAGGGCGGTATCTTCGCCCTCTGCATATCGTTGGTCCAGCTATCGAGCCAACGCTTTGGGGATGTCCAGCCCGCTGATTACCCCGCATGACGTATGGAACCGCCTGGGAAATGATCCGGAGGAAAGGCAGGAAAACTACAGGCGATTATTTGACGAGAAGGTCGACGAACAAATGTTTCGGAAAGGTTACAGAAAAGGTCTGCCGGTCGGGTCTGACAATTGGCGCAACGAACTGAAAACCAACCATGGAATTCGAATCGCCGTCCGCAGGCCCGGTCGCCGCAAAGAGGACCTAATGTGACTCTGACCCTATTTTTCTACTTCTTGCCTTTGAGCTTCTGGGCGGCGCGGTAGCGAGCACGAGCCTCGGCAAGTTCCTGTTGCGCGCGGGCGATGTCGGTCTCTTCCGCCGCCCCTTCGAGCGCGTGCTCCGCTTCCCGCTGGGCAGAAAGCGCCGCGGCCTCATCGAGTTGCTCGCCGCGCAGGGCGGTATCGGCGAGCACCGTCACGGCGTGGGGCTGGACCTCGAGCATCCCGCCGGTAACGTAGAAGAAGTGCTCGTTACCCTCGGGGTCCTGGACACGGACTTCGCCCGGTTTCAGCGCCGTCAGTAACGGCGCGTGCCGGGGAGCGATACCGACTTCACCCATCTTTGCCGGCGCGAACACCATTGTGGCTTCGCCGGAGTGAATCTCGCCTTCTGCGGATACGATGTCGACTTGTATGGTTGCCATGTCCTTGTGTCTCTTGCCTTACGTTGAGATCGCGCGCTGGGTCGCGCTCCTACGTGAAGTTCTTCGCGTTCTCGACCGCTTCGTCGATGGTGCCAACCATGTAGAAAGCCTGCTCGGGAAGATGGTCGTAGTCGCCGTTGACGATGCCGTTGAAACCACGAATCGTTTCAGCCAACGTCACGTACTTGCCGGGCGAGTTCGTAAAGACCTCGGCAACGAAGAACGGCTGCGACAGGAAGCGCTGAATCTTGCGCGCACGTGTAACCGTCTGCTTGTCGTCCTCGGAGAGCTCGTCCATGCCGAGAATCGCGATGATGTCCTGCAGTTCCTTGTAGCGCTGCAATACCGCCTGCACGCCGCGTGCGCAATCGTAGTGCTCCTGACCGATGATGTTCGGATCGAGAATACGCGACGTGGAGTCGAGCGGGTCAACAGCCGGATAAATGCCGAGTTCCGCGATCTGACGAGACAGTACGAGCGTCGCGTCCAGATGAGCGAAGGTCGTTGCGGGCGACGGATCAGTAAGGTCATCCGCCGGTACGTACACCGCCTGGAACGACGTAATCGAGCCAGTCTTGGTCGATGCGATGCGCTCCTGGAGGATGCCCATCTCTTCGGCCAGCGTTGGCTGGTAGCCCACCGCTGACGGCATGCGACCGAGCAGCGCGGACACTTCGGTTCCCGCAAGCGTGTAACGATAGATGTTGTCGATGAACATCAGGACGTCGCGGCCTTCGTCTCGAAACGCCTCGGCCATCGTCAGGCCCGTCAGCGCGACGCGAAGACGGTTGCCCGGCGGCTCGTTCATCTGGCCGTACACAAGCGACACCTTGTCGATGACGCCCGAGTCGGTCATTTCATGATAGAAATCGTTGCCCTCGCGCGTGCGCTCACCAACACCAGCAAACACCGAGTAACCCGAGTGCTCGTGCGCGATGTTACGAATCAGCTCCATGAGCGCTACGGTCTTGCCCACGCCGGCGCCCCCGAACAGGCCGACTTTGCCGCCCTTGGAGATCGGCATGATTAGATCTACAACCTTGATCCCGGTCTCCAGCAGTTCGGTCGTTGCCGCCTGCTCTTCGTAGCTCGGTGCCGCCCGGTGGATCGGCATGTGCACGTCGGCGCCGATGTCGCCGGCATTGTCGATCGGCTTGCCGAGCACGTCCATGATGCGGCCGAGCGTCTTCTCGCCAACGGGCACCAATATCGGCTGGCCTGTATTCGTTACAGCCATGCCACGCTTTAGGCCCTCTGACGAGCCCATTGCAATCGTGCGCACGACCCCGTCGCCAAGCTGCTGCTGAACCTCGAGCGTGATTTCCGCATCGTCAATTAACAATGCGTCGTATATCTTGGGGATCTGGCCAGCCGGGAACTCTACGTCCACGACAGCGCCAATTACCTGCACAGTAGTTCCGGTGCTCATTACTTAGGTCCTCTACCCTGAAACGGCGGCCGCGCCACCGACAATTTCTGAAATTTCTTGTGTGATAGCTGCCTGGCGAGCCTTGTTGTACTGCAGCTGCAAACCATCAATGATTTCGCCGGCGTTATCCGTCGCCGACTTCATTGCAACCATCTTCGCCGCCATCTCGCAGGCGAAGTTCTCAACCGCGCCACGATAAACCTGCGACTCGATGTAACGTCCGAGGACATCATCCAGCAGCTCGCCCGCGTCCGGCTCATAGATATAGTCCCAGTGCGCCTGCAGCTTCTCACCCTCTTTAGTCTCTTCACCCTCTTGACCGATGCTGCTCGTGGGCAGCAACTGGATTGCTACAGGGTTCTGGGTCATTGAATTGACGAACTCGTTCGTCAGCATGTACAGCCGGTCGATTTTTCCCTCGCTGTACGAATCCAGCATTATCTTGATCGCCCCGATCAAATCGTTGACCTTTGGCTGGTCACCGAGGTGCGTCGCAGTACCGACGACGTTGCCCCCGAAGCGTCGGAAAAACTGCACTGACTTAGCGCCTACGAGCGCCAAATCAACTTCGACGTTTTGCTCTTTCCAGTCCACCAACTCGCTGATGACCTTCTTGAACAAGTTTGCGTTGAGGCCACCACACAATCCACGATCGGTGGAGATAACGATAAAGCCGACGCGCTTTGTTGATCGTTCGATCAGAAACGGGTGTTTGTAGTCAGGATTTGCATGCGCAAGATGGCCGATTACGCGACGAATGCGCTGCGCATAGGGTCGCGACGCCTCCATCTGCAGCTGTGCTTTGCGAATCTTGCTCGCAGCAACCTTTTCCATCGCGCTCGTGATCTTCTGCATGTTTTTTACAGATGCGATCTTTGAGCGTATTTCTTTTTCACCTGGCATAACTGGGCCTTAGTGTGTCCGTTTGCTGCTATGTCTATTCGTGTAGATGCGAAGTGTCTCTACGGTCCATTGTCGATTCGTGTAGATGCGAAGTTCTCTGCAGTCTATTGCTCAATTCGCGCGCTGGGGCGCGCTCCCACAATTCTAGTACGCGCCCTTCTCTGCGAAGCCGTCGCAGATGCCCGTCAGGCTCGCAGCAACATCGTCGTCGTAGTCGCCGCTCGCGTTGATCGCGTCCAGCACGTCCTGATTGTTCGAGCGTGCGAAATCGTGCAATGCCACCTCGTAATCGACGACCTTGTTGACGTCGACACCATCGAGGTATCCCTCGTTGACCGCATACAACGACAAGGCCATCTCGGCTACCGACAACGGCGTGTACTGCTTCTGCTTCATAAGTTCCGTAACCCGCTCGCCGCGCTCAAGCTGCTTGCGGGTCGCGGCATCGAGGTCCGATGCGAACTGGGCGAACGCCGCCAACTCACGATATTGCGCGAGCGCCAGTCGAACCCCGCCGCCGAGTTTCTTGATGATCTTCGTCTGCGCCGCACCACCGACGCGCGATACCGAAAGGCCGGCGTTGATGGCCGGACGGATACCGGCGTTGAACAGGTCGGTCTCGAGGAAGATCTGGCCGTCCGTAATCGAGATTACGTTCGTCGGTACGAAGGCCGAAACGTCACCGGCTTGCGTCTCGATAATCGGCAGCGCTGTCAGCGAGCCGGTCTTGCCTTTGATCTTGCCGCCCGAAACTTCTTCGACGTGCTCCGCGTTGACGCGCGCTGCGCGCTCGAGCAGGCGTGAATGCAGGTAGAAGACATCGCCCGGGTACGCTTCGCGGCCCGGCGGGCGACGCAGGAGCAGCGATACCTGGCGGTATGCCCACGCCTGTTTCGTGAGGTCGTCATAAATAATGAGCGCGTCCTCGCCGTTGTCGAGGAAGTACTCGCCCATCGTCGCGCCGGAATAGGGCGCGATGTACTGCATGGCCGGGCTGTCGGCGGCCGCTGCCGCGACGACGATCGTGTGCTCCATGGCGCCCTCTTCCTCGAGCTTGTGAACGACACCCGCGATCGAAGAGGCCTTCTGGCCGATGGCGACATAGATGCATTTGATGCCGGTGCCACGCTGGTTGATGATCGTGTCGATCGCGACGGCCGTTTTGCCTGTCTGGCGATCTCCGATGATCAGCTCTCGCTGGCCGCGGCCAATCGGCACCATCGAGTCGATGGACTTGAGGCCTGTCTGCACTGGCTGGCTTACTGACTGGCGCTGAATGACGCCCGGCGCGACCTTTTCGATCGGCGCGGTTGCTTCCGCATCGATCGGGCCCTTGCCGTCAATCGGGTTACCCAGGGAGTCTACGACACGGCCCAGCAGGCCACGCCCGATCGGCACTTCAAGGATGCGTCCCGTCGTCTTGACCGTGTCGCCTTCCGAGATGTGCTTGTAATCACCGAGGACAACCGAGCCGACAGAGTCCTGCTCGAGGTTCAACGCCATACCAAATGTATTGCCGGGGAACTCGAGCATTTCGCCATAACGAGCGTCGGCCAGTCCGTGGATACGCACAATGCCGTCGGTGACCGCAATTACGGTGCCGACGTCGCGCGCTTCTGTCGTTGCCTCGAAGTTCTCGATGCGTTCTTTAATCAGCTGGCTGATTTCAGAAGCTTTGAGTGCCATTTCTATTTCCTCTTTACTTGGTCAGGGCGTTCGCGAGGCCTTCCAGCCTGGCGCGCAATGAACCATCAATTACGACATCGCCGGCGCGGATAACGGCACCACCGATCAGGTTTTCATCTATTTCCGTCGAAATCTTGACGTCGCGACCGAGCCTTTCCCGAAGCGCCGTGGCGATTTCCTTTTCCTGCGCCGCGCTCAGGGGCGCAGCCGCGGTAACCACCGCGTCGACACTGTTCTCGACGTCTGCCTTGAGCGCCTCGAACTGGTCTGAAATCTCAGGTAACGCCACGACCCGGCCATTCTCGAGCAGCAACTTCAGGAAGTTGGTGCCGTGATCGCTGCCACCTCCGAACACTGAGTTCTTGCCGACGGCCTGGGCGAACAAGCCCTGCAGGAACGCCAAACGCTCCTCGTCGTTTAACGACGGCCTGCCAAGAAACGCCACAACCTGACCATCGCTCAGCAGTTCGCTCGCAGCAAGCAGCGACTCGGAGAGCTCAGCCAGCGCGTCGTTTTCCTGCGCGACCTCAAACACTGCCTGCGCGTAGGGCCTTGCCACTGTGTTGTTATCAGCCACGGCCTAGAGCTCCTGTGCGAGCTTGCCCAGAATGTCTTCGTGCGCTTTGCCGTCTATCTCACGATTGAGGATTTTCTCGGCGCTTGAAATTGCTATTGCCGATACCTGGCCACGCAGCTCTTCGCGCGCCTTGTTGGCTTCCTGCTCGATCTCGGCCTTGGCCGCAGTGAGCTGGCGCTCGCGCTCTTTGACGCCGTCCGACTTGCCGTCAGCCACGATCTCATTAGCGCGGGCGTGCGCCTGGTCGAGGATCGAAGTCGCCTGCTTGCGTGCATCGGTGACGATCTCATCAGCCTCGGCGCGAGCCTGGCCGAGCTTCTCCTCGCCCTGTTCGGCGGCAGCCAGTCCGTCAGCGATCTGCTGCTGCCGCTCCTCGATGGCGTTGAGGATGGGCGGCCAGATGTACTTCATGCAGAACCACACGAACACGAGCATCGCGAACGACTGGCCGAATAGAGTCAGATTAATATCCACATAATTCTCCTTACATCGAAATCGCCGGCTGGGGCCGGCTCCCACGACGCAAAGGTGGTTCTATTTATTAGCCGCCGGTCGCTTGCTGCAGCTGACCGATAAACGGATTGGCGAACGCGAAAAACAGCGCAATACCAACACCGATCATGGCAACGGCGTCGAGCAGGGCCACGACGATGAACATCTTCGTCTGCAACATCGGCGCCAGCTCTGGCTGACGTGCGGCGCCTTCGAGGAAGCGGCCGCCCAAAAGACCCATGCCGATGCCGACGCCGAGGGCGCCAAGGCCGATCAGAAGTGCGACGGCGATCGCCGTGAAGCCAATAACAGTTTCCATCTTTTTCTCCTGGGAAGGATCAAGTCCAACTTGTTAAAAGTAATACTAAGAAATTAATGTGATTCCGCTGCCAGGCTCAAATACACAATGGTCAGCATCATGAAAATAAAGGCCTGCAGCGTCACGATCAGGACATGGAAGACAGCCCAGCCGAAATGCAGTGGCAACTGCCAGACCCCGAGTAACGCAATCAGGATAAAAATGAGCTCGCCGGCAAACATGTTGCCGAAGAGTCGCAACGACAACGACACGGGCTTCGCCAGCAGCGCGACGCTCTCGAGAATAAAGTTGAAGGCGATAATGAACGGCGCCGCGATGATTCCCGGGCCCTTCAGTGGCGGCGCGATCGGGTGCAAGGTGAGCTCACCGATAAAGCCCGTCACACCCTTGTACTTGATTGTGTAGAAAATGATCAGTATGAAGACCGAGATCGACATACCGAACGTGATGTTGACGTCGGTCGTCGGCACAACCTTCATGTAGGGAACACCCACCGCACTGGCCGCCAGCGGTATCCAGTCGACCGGGACGAGATCCATCAGGTTCATGAAGAACACCCAGACGAAGATCGTCAATGCGAGCGGCGCAATCAGACTGCTCTTGCCGTGAAACGTGTCCTTCACACTACCGTCAACAAAGTCGACGACGATTTCGACGAACGCCTGCAACTTGCCCGGCTTGCCGGACGAGGTCTTTTTCGCGACCGCGCGGAACATCAGGATGAACACGATGCCGAGGAACACCGACCAGAACATCGAATCGACATTGATCGCCATAGGATTACCGGCGCAGTGATTCCAGACCCACTCGCCCGATTCCGCCTTACAGACCTGCAGGTTCTGCAAATGGTGGGCGATGTACTCGCCGGAGGTTATCGGTCCGTGTCCGCCTTCACTCGCCATTCTTGTTATCCGTGTTCATTTCTTCGTGTCCCGCGTCGCGCATCAGGAGGCCCCCAAAGGTCACCAGCTGCGCCGCGATAAATCCCGCGAACAGGGCTCCGGCCGCAAGTGGCCGTACCGTGACAAAGACAATGCTGAACATCAGCACCGTCAGCGCTAACTTTCCCATCTCGCCCGTGTAGGCTGCCCGGATCAGGGCGCGAGCCCCTGGATCCCGGCGTGCCAAAACAATCCGCGTAGCGAGAAATGCGTTCGGAATCACGCAAGTCAAGCTACCAAGCATCGCTGAGTAGCCCGCTACGCCTCCAATCAGCCCCCAAAGCGTCGCGGCCAGGACCGTCCCGACGACCAGTTGTCCTGCTAGAACCGTGACAACGATGTTGGAGCCGCGGCTCTTGGCGGGCTCGTCCATTTGCTTGCCTCCGGCACTAAAAACGCCACTTGCGGCGGTATTACCTGCAGCGTGTGGCGCTCGATTTTGCGGACTATCAGGCGGGCCTGTTTTGGGCTCGCGCATTATAGAGGCAGCCTTATCGCATCGCAATACGGAAATCGTGTTCGAAATGCGCTCTATTTGCCCGGTTTTTCCCCGTATTTTTCAGGTATTAGCGAAATTGCGGCATTGCGACATACCGCACACTCGCGGCCGCCAATCGAGGCTATAAAGGAACTGTAAATGGTCTGGAAAGAACAATGCTGTTCGTTGTGAGCGAAGCCCTCCGGGGCGCCAAGAGCATAAGTGACGTGGTACGGGACTTGAGCCTGTCGCTGCGTTATTTCGGCAGTCCCGGTGCCTTTACCCGCCAAATGACGGGGCCGTCCCGACGCATCGTCCTGCTCGGCCCGGACGATCTGACCCGCGATATGGTCACACGCCTGAAGAACCACGCGGACCGCCTGCCCTTCGCCCTCATTGTGGCGGCAGACCGCGGCGCCGTCAGCCGTACGACTGAGCCCGAACTCATCGAGGCATTGCTGGAATTTCGCAATTTCGAGTGGCTCGGCAGCGAATTCGACCTTTTCAAACTCACCGACTCCATCAAGCGTTGCCGGCGCCGGCTATTGCAGTTCACCCGCGAGGAAATTGAGACGGCGTTCGACAACGTCGAGTTCGTCATGCGTTATCAGCCCAAGGTCGAACGCGGCACGGGCACCGAGTGGCAGACACGCGAAGCCGAAGCCCTCATCCGCTGGCTGCATCCCGAGCGAGGCTTGATCGCACCGCTCGATTTCCTGCCGGAAGTCGAGGCCTACGAGCTGATGCCCCGGCTGACCGAGTTCGTGTTGCGCAAGACGGCGGTACAGGTCGGCAAGTGGCGTGAACAGGGGCTCGGCCTGGATATATGCATCAACCTGGCATCGAGTCAGCTCGGCCGTATCGGGCTGGCGCGAGAGTACGCGGAATTGGTCCGGGAACACGGTGCCGAGTGCAGCAACTTCACGTTCGAGGTCGTGGAGCAGGACCTCGCGGACCCGACCGCATCACACCTCGATACACTGACCCGGTTGCGCAACCACGGCTTTCGCGTCTGCCTCGATAATTTTCGCGTCGCTGCCCGCTCACTCGCGACGCTCGAGCGCTTGCCGTTTGACGAAATCAAGATTCATGCTTCGACGCTAAAACGCGCCCAAAATGATGATGTATCGCGCCACGTTCTAGCGGCCGTAACGGGTCTGGCGCACAACCTCGGCATGGCGGTATGTGCCGAAGGCGTCGAGGACCAGGACACCTTCGAGTTTCTGAAGACCATTCGGTGCGACAAGCTGCAGGGGTTTCTTATTTCGGAGGCCGTCCTGCCACACATCGTGCGGAAGGCTTACTCCGCGACGGAAGCCAGGTCCGAAGAAGTCGCTTGAGTTTCGGGGTCGTTGCCTGGTTTCAAAACTCGACGCGGAACAGCGTCGCGGGCTTGGTCTGGTCGATCGGCAAGTCGTACATAAAGTCGCTTTCGCGACGCATGCGTTGCTCGGCCTGTGGACTGTAACCCCACTTAATACGTGACTCCGAGTTCTGCAGGTCGGGATCCGCCTGGCGCCAGGCCAACTCTTCTTCACGACGCTCGCGCAGGCGCATCTCGGCATAGACGGCCTCTCTCATAAGTGCTTGACGCTGCATCTCGAGCTCGAATGCTGTTCGGCCCTGTGGGCCGACAACGACCTCGATTTCTTCCATGACGCGGCTTTCGAACAGCTCCTCCGGAATTTCGGTCGGACCTTCCGCATCGGCTGCGGCAGGTGCGCCAGGGCTGCCCGATTCCGGCTCGTTTTCCGCTCCGGCCACCTGTGCATTTGCGAACGCGGCCCAGGACATGGCGGCCGCCACAGTCACACCGGCAACGACGCGGAAGAAGCGCATCAGCGCTTCACCTCCTTCGTCCAGTCGCGCGATTCAAACCAGTAATCGCGCGTGACATTGAGCCAACGATCGGCCTTGTGCGCCGTTATCCAGGCGTTGAGGAAGTTCAGTAACTCCTGCTCCCCTTTCTGCACGGCCAATGCCTCGGCCCAACCGACGAGCGGGTCGCTCAACGGCACATCAATGGCGTCGCTGTTATTCATAGCGAGGAACTGTACTGCCGGCTGGCTGGAAATGTACGCGTGTGCGCGGCCTTCCAGGATTTCCTTTTCCGCGTCATCCTTGTTGCCGTGCGAGTGAATTTCCGCCTTGTCAAAGATCGACCGGGCAACGCCCTCGGAAAACGTGTCGGTAATGGTGGCGATCACGATATCCGGGTCGTTGAGCTGCTGCAGATTCTCGACGTCCCTGGTCATGTGGGTATTGGTCGCCATACCGGCACCGGATAGCGCGATCGGCTCGGTGAACGTAATGCGTAGCGCGCGCTGCGGCGTGACCACGATACCGGCCGCGATCATGTCGACCTCGCCCGCCTCCAGCGCCGGAATGATGTCCTTCCACTCGTACACCTTGAATTCCGCACGAACGCCCATGTCTTTGGCGATATTGAGACCGAGGTCGACGTCGTGGCCTACATGTCCACCGCGCTTCGCCGGCATGGCCCAGGGGACGAATTCGGCGATGCCGACCCGTAACGTGCCGCGCTCGAGGATGTCGTCCATCGCATCCGCCTGTGCGAGCGGGCTGACGAAAATAGCCAGTAAAAGCAGGCAACGAAAAATGACCTTTGTCACAACCATATGAAGAGTCCCAGGGATTAGCGAATGTGTTTCAGGATGCCATCGAGTTCGTCGAGGCTATTGTAGTTGATAACCAGCTTGCCAGAACCTTTTTGCGTGTGCTGCACGCTGACCTTCGCACCCAGCTTCTCCGACACCTCCACTTCGAGCCGCCGGATATCCGCGTTGCCGCCTGCCGGCTTTTTCGCCGGTGTCTTTTCGGGCCCGCCGGCTAACATGCGTTTCACGAGTCGCTCGGTTTCACGCACCGACAAACCCTTGCGCACAACCTGGCGGGCCAGATCGTACTGCTGCACGGCGTTGCCGATCGACAACAGCGCACGCGCGTGACCCATTTCTATCTCCCGAGCTTCGAGAAGTTGTTTCACTTTTGCGGAAAGGTCCTGCAGCCGCAGCAGGTTGCTCACGGACGCCCGTGACCGGCCGACCGCTTCGGCGGCTTCCGCGTGCGTCAGGTCGAACTCGCGAATCAGCCGGTCCAGGGCACGCGCCTCTTCGAGCGGGTTAAGGTCCTCGCGCTGGATGTTCTCGATGAGCGCCATGGCGATCGCGTCGTCGTCACTCACTTCACGAACGATGGTGGGGATATCGTCGAGACCCGCAATTTGCGCCGCTCGCCAGCGCCGCTCGCCGACAACGATTTCATAACGTTGCGACGCACCGGCTTTGTCGATCGGCCGCGCGATGATTGGCTGCACGACGCCCTGCGCCTTGATCGAGTTGGCGAGATCCTCGAGCGAGTCCTGGCGCATGTCAATGCGCGGCTGATACTGGCCGCGCTGCAGCAGGTCGAGCGGAATCTGCTTCAACGGGCCGTCAGCGCGGGCCCCGGTTACCGCCGCCGTTTCCGCGACGGGCTTCGACAGCAGGGCGTCGAGACCGCGTCCGAGTCGTTTCTTCTTTGCATTCATCAGTTGTTTCCAGGCCCGCTCATCGAACCGCCCTCAAAACCTGCTCGTCCTCGCGCCTGAGTATCTCTCCCGCCAGCGCGAGATACGCGATGGCCCCGCGCGACGAGCGATCATGCAACAACACCGGGAGTCCAAAGCTCGGCGCCTCAGCGAGGCGGATGTTGCGCGGTACACAGGTACGAAAGACCGTCTTGTCAAAGTGCTTGATCAGCTGCATCGATACCTCGTTCGAGAGGTTGATGCGCGGATCGAACATCGTTCGCAGGATGCCGTAGACCTCGAGTTGCGGATTGACACTCTCCCGAACCTGCTCGACGGTATTTAGTAGCGCACTCAGACCCTCCAGCGCGTAATACTCGCACTGCATTGGAATCAGTACGCCGTCGGCGGCCGTCAGGGCGTTGACGGTTAGCATGTTGATCGACGGTGGACAGTCGATGAGGATGTAATCGTAAAGGCCGGCGACTGGCGCGAGCGCCTTGCGCAATTTCATCTCACGACCAATTTCCTGCAGGAGCTTCACCTCCGCAAGCGTCAGGTCCTCGTTGCCGGGCAATACCGCAAAACCACCCTTGGGAGCGGAGACGATCGTGTCGGCCGCTGTTGCATCACCGAGCAGAACGTCGCATGCGGAATACTCGACCTCCATCTTGTCGATGCCACAGCCCATTGTCGCGTTGCCCTGCGGGTCCATATCGACGAGCAATACGCGGCGTTGCGTTGCCGCCAGGGACGCGGACAGATTCACACAGGTCGTGGTTTTGCCAACCCCGCCCTTCTGATTTGCAACCGCGATGATGCGCGTCATTCTTTAGCCCTTCGCATAAGTACAGCGTGCCGAGAGCCCGAATCGAGCCCCGGCACCGAGAGTTCGGCGACCGTACAGTTCCAGCCGGCGGGTATTTGTTCTGGTTCTGCCGCCGGATAACGCCCCTTGAGGGCCACGAACACCCCGTCCTCTCCAACGTGATGTCCTGCTATCTCTATTAGCCGCGGCAACGCGGCCACAGCTCGAGCAACGACGGTATCAAAGCGCTCGCCGGGTGCATAGTCTTCTGTGCGAGCTTTCACGGCATTAACGTTATCGACGCCGAGCAGCCCGGCGACATGCTGCACGAACTGGATCTTCTTGTTGTTACTGTCAACGAGGACGAATTGCCGCTCCGGTTCCGCGATAGCCAGCGGCAGGCCGGGAAAGCCGGCTCCGGTGCCGACGTCGAGCACGGAAGCGCCCTCCAGATACGGCCGCACGACAAGACTGTCGAGCAAATGCCCGGTAACCATCTCCCCGCCATCACGAATGGCGGTGAGATTGACCTTCCGATTCCACTTGTCGAGCTCCCCGAGCAGCTCGGTGAACTTCTCCGCGGCATCGCCAGGAAACGTCTGCCCAAGGCCGTCGATGGCCCCCTGAATATGTGCGAGCTCAATGGTCACGACGAACCATTATAGTGACTGTGCGTGTTTGCCTGAGCTTATCAAGGGGGCCGCCGGCGATGTTTTTCGAGGAAGTTCGCCGCTCTCGCACATCCATGTGCTTCGCGGCATTCGTCCATCCATGGACATCAAGCGGACCGAAGGGAGCCATGAGCGCAAAAAAGCATGCCAAAGCCCCGCCAATGTCGCGCTTCGACAAGTGTTCTAAGAATCAAGTAACCAGCAACGCCATGAAGTCGTCGACGGCCGTTGCAGCGAGCTTGTCACGATCAGCGCAGATCGTATTGAGCTCAGCCCACTGCCCCTCGGCCAGCTTCGGCGACACGCTATCGATGAACTTCTGCTTGAGCACGGGGATGCCTTCGTCGCGACGTTTGCGATGTCCCATCGGGAAATTGACCTCGACGCGGTCGGTGCTGGAGCCATCCGTGAAGAAAACCTGCACGGCGTTGCCGATATAACGTTTCCCGGGATCGAAATAGTCTTTGGTGAACTGCTCGTTCTCGGTGACCTCCATCTTGTCACGCAGCGCATCGACGCGCGGGTCACTTGCCACATCGTCCTCATAATCGGCGGCGGTCAACCGGCCGAAGATCATCGGAATGGCCACCATGTACTGAATGCAGTGGTCACGATCCGCCGGGTTATCCAGTGGGCCGGTCTTATCGATAATGCGCACACCAGCCTCCTGCGTTTCGATGACGATTTTCTCGACGTCGTCGATGCGGCCTTTCACGGTATCGTGCAATGCCATGCCCGCCTCGACAGCAGTCTGTGCGTGGAACTCCGCCGGGAACGAAATTTTGAACAGGATATTTTCCATGACGTAGCTACCGTAGGGCCGTTGGAACTTGAAGCCATTGCCCTTGAACAGCACGTCGTAGTAGCCCCAGACTTTCGCGGACAACGCCGACGGATATCCCATCTCTCCGGTCATCGCGATCAGCGCGAGGCGCACTGCTCGACTCGTTGCGTCGCCGGCGGCCCAGCTCTTGCGTGATCCTGTATTGGGTGCGTGGCGATAAGTACGCAAGGCGCCGCCGTCGATCCACGCATGCGACAAGGCATTCAGGACCTGCTCACGACCCCCGCCGAGCATGCGTGCCACGACAGCCGTCGACGCGACCCGCACCAGCAGTACGTGGTCGAGTCCGACGCGGTTGTAGCTGTTCTCGAGTGCGAGTACGCCCTGGATCTCGTGCGCCTTGATCATGGCGGTCAGCACGTCCTGCATCGTCAGTGGGTCCTTGCCGACCGCGCGATTCCGACGACTGAGGTAATCGGCTACTGCGAGGATGCCGCCGAGATTGTCCGACGGATGGCCCCACTCTGCGGCCAGCCAGGTATCGTTGAAATCGAGCCAGCGAATCATCGCGCCGATGTTGAATGCGGCCATGACAGGCTCGAGCTCGTAGGACGTCCCGGGCACGCGCGCGCCACCGGACAGTGTCGCTCCGGGCACGACTGGTCCAAGCAGCTTTGTGCACGCCGGGTAGTCCAGCGCCTGGAGCCCGCAGGCCAGCGTGTCCATCAGGCAGTAATGGGCGGTTTCGAAAGCAAGGTCGCTGTCGATCTCCGCATCGCAGACATAGTCCGCGATGTCGGCCAGTTCCTTGTCCCAGTCGGGACGCCTCGCCGAGCGAATTCCAATGTCGGACATTGTGCTTTCCTTAAACCGTGATCAGCTACGGTCTTCGATCGCGATCCATTCCTGCAGACTCGGCCCGATGTAATCGGCGGCCGGGCGGATCAGCTTGTTGTCCGCACGCTGTTCCATGATGTGTGCGGTCCAGCCCGTGATTCGTGCACAGACGAAGATCGGTGTGAACAGGTACGTCGGGATGCCCATGAAGTGATAGACGCTGGACGCGAAAAAGTCGGTGTTTGCAAACAACTTTTTCTCATCCCACATGACCTTTTCAATCGCCTCGGATACGGGATACAGAACGGTATTTCCGATGTCGTCCGCGAGCGCTTTCGACATCCTCTTGTTCACTGAATTACGCGGATCCGACGTCGTGTAAACACGATGGCCGAAGCCCATGATCAGGGCCTTGCTCGCAAGCTTCTCGTGGATACCTTCGATCGCTGCTTCCGGCGTGTCATACAGCTCGATCAACTCCATTGCAGCTTCGTTCGCACCACCGTGCAGGCGCCCACTCAATGCGCCGATGGCGCCCGTCACGGCGGAGTGCATGTCGGGCAAGGTGCCCGTGATGACGCGGGCCGTGAAGGTCGATGCATTGAACTCGTGCTCGGCATAAAGAATCAGTGTCGTGTCGAGGCACTTGCGGTGCAGTTCCTTCGGTTCCTTGTCGTGCAGCATGTGCAGGAAATGGCCTGCGATGCTATCGTCGCCGGTTTCCGTGTCGATGCGTACGCCGTCGGCGTGATAGCGATGCCAGTAGAGCAGCATTGACGGGATGCAGGCGAGCAGGCGGTCGGCAACATTGGACTGGTTCGAGAAATCGCCTTCGGGCTCGATGTTGCCGAGGAACGATACGCCCGTGCGCAACACGTCCATCGGGTGTGCGTCGCCCGGCACCATCTCGAGAACCGTCTTCAACGCATCCGGCAGGCCCCGGTTTGCCTTGATTTTTTCGACGTAGGCGTCGAGCTCGGCCTGGGTCGGCAGCTTGCCGTGCAACAACAGGTAAGCAACTTCCTCAAAGCACGCGTTGTTCGCGAGATCGTAGATATCGTAACCGCGGTAGGTCAGGCCAGCGCCTTCTTTTCCGACCGTGCATATATGCGTTGCGCCGGCCGTCACACCGGCCAGTCCGCCTGTTTTCTTCGCTGCTGCCATTTTCCCCCCTTTCCCGTCGCGGGACGTTCAGTTGCTGCCTGTCTTCAGGCCTTGCTCCGCAAATAACTCATCGAGTTTGTCTTCGTACGCCTGGTACCCAAGCACCTCGTACAACTCCATACGCGTTTGCATCGCGTCAATTGTCGAAGCCTGCGTGCCTTCCTCGCGCAGCGTCGTATAAACATTGAGTGCCGCCGCCGACATCGCGCGAAACGCGCTCAGCGGGTACAGCGCCATGCGAACGCCGACATTCGCAAGCTCCTCAATGGTGAATAGTGGCGTCTTGCCGAACTCGGTCAGATTGGCAAGCACCGGAGCCCCTACGGCATCGGTAAATTGCCGGTACTCGTCGAGCGTTGTCAGTGCCTCGGCGAAAATCATGTCCGCGCCTGCTTCGACGTAGGCGCCGGCACGATCGATGGCCGCCTGTTGTCCTTCGACGGCGTGTGCGTCAGTGCGCGCCATGATCACAAACTGATCGTCGATGCGACCGTCTGCGGCCGCCTTGAGTCGATCGCACATCTCGCGACTTTCGACCAACGCCTTGCCGGGGCGGTGCCCGCAACGTTTGACAGCGACCTGGTCCTCGATATGGCAGGCGGCGGCGCCCGACCAGATCATTTCCCGAATCGTTCGCGAAATCATGAACGCGCTGCCCCAGCCCGTGTCGATGTCGACGAGCAAGGGCACGTCCGTTGCCGAGGCGATGCGACGCACGTCCTCGCAGACGTCATTCAGGGTGGTCATTGCGAGATCCGGCAGGCCGAACGAGGCATTCGCGACGCCGGCACCCGAGAGGTAGATTGCCCGGAAGCCGGCCCGCTCGGCCAGCAAGGCCGCATAGGCGTTGATCGCACCAACGACCTGCAGTGGGCGCTCGGCTTCCAAAGCCGCGCGGAATCTGGCTCCTGCACTCATGCTGGGTCCTCTGGGGTCCGATCGAGGCCGTTTTTAATGCTGATTAAGAACGGCGGGGGCCGGATTCTAAACCACGCGAGCACCCATTCCCAAATAGGGCATTCGGTAAGTTTTAGGTGGAACAAAAATCGCTTGTGGGAGCGCGCCCCGGCGCGCGATCGACAGCAATCGCTATGTGGGCGTCGCGCGCCGGGGCGCGCTCCCACAGTAAAGCATCAGGCTATCCGGACGACCGTCCTGCCCGTGACGGCGCCATCCAGGAATGCCTGGAAATACTCCGGGAGATTGGCGAAATCGATGGATTGCTCGCCGATCACGTCCAGGTGCCGCGGCTTGAGGTCGCCGGCAATTCTCGACCACACGGCCAGTCGCAGGTCGCGTGGCGTGTCCACCGAGTTGATGCCGAGCAGGCACACCGCCCGCAAAATGAACGGGACTACGGTTGTATTGAGCGCCGGACTCGCCGCGAGACCGATTGATGCAATGTTGCCCCCATAATCCACGGTTCGTGTCAGCCAAGCCAGGTAATCACCGCCGAGATTATCGATCGCTCCGGCCCACTGGGCCTTCTCCAGCGGCCGCTTGCCGAAATCGATTTGGTCGCGCAACAGGATTCGGCTGGCGCCGAGGTTGCGCAGGTAGCGCTCCTCGCTGACCTTGCCTGTGACCGCCACGACGTCGTAGCCCCGGCCCGCCAGCATGTCGATTGCAACGCTGCCAACGCCGCCGGTTGCCCCGGTGACGACGACGGGCCCGTTTTCCGGCATCTGCCCGTTTTGTTCCATCCGATGAATTGCGAGCGCGGCCGTGTAGCCAGCCGTGCCGAGCTGCATTGCCTGCGCCGCATCCAGTCCATCGGGTATGGGCACGAGACTCTTGCTGTCGATCCGCGCGTACTCCGAGTACCCGCCGTCAACCGTTTCGCTGAGGCCACAGCCATTGACGAGCACAGGCGTGCCCGGCTGAAATTCCGCGTCATCCGAACTTGCAACCGTGCCGGCAAGATCGATGCCGCCATTCAGCGGAAAGCGCCGCAATATTTTGCCTGCGCCGGTGGCCGCAAGTGCGTCCTTGTAGTTGATTGTGGAGTGGCTCACTTTGACGACGACATTGCCCTCCGTCAGGTCGTCAATCGACAGGTCTTCGAACCCCGCCACGACCTTGCCGGCCTGTTCGTTTATTCGGTACGCGCGGAACTTGTCCGGACTACTCATTTACTTCGCTCCAACCAGTGCAACCAGGAATCGAGGCCCTGTGAGTTGAGTTTCACGTCGTGTTGTACCACCGACCATATTGAATCGCGATCACCCGGGTAGCCATGTGCGGCCAGCCTGTCCACCAGGAAATCAAACATACTTGTCTGCATAGCTTCGCAACGTTCGTCGTCGTCGCGATGGCGCTCGGCGATCGCAACGAAGCCGTCAATGCACTCGTGCATGTCGGCGGCGAGCCGATCGACGTCGTCGACGCGACTGTAGTGCGTGAGGTAGAGCTTCTCGGGCCGCAAACCCATGATTCGATCTACGGCCTTGTGTGCCTCGACCGGCTCGAAATGTGGCGGCGTCGTTGTCGGATAAATGAACTCGCCGTTCTTCGTGTCGAGTTCGCGGTAGGAGATGCCGAAACTATCGCCCGTAAAAACGCCGCGTGACCGTGCGTCGTACAGGCAGTAATGATGTAAAGCATGTCCCTCGGTATGCAGCGTCTGCATTTCACGACCGGCGAACTCGAAACGCTGCTCGTCTTCCGCAACGACGATCCGGGCCGCGTCGATCGGCAGGATCTCACCGTACATCTCGCGAGCCTGCTGCTCGCCATAGACCGCGTTCGTTCCGGCGATCAGTTTCGTGGGGTCCGCCATGTGTGGCGCACCGCGCGGATGAATGACGCACATCGCGTTGGGGAGTTCGCGCATCAGCGACCCCGCGCCGCCGGCGTGATCGAGATGCACGTGTGTCAGGAATAAATAATCGACGTCGCCGGTATCCAGGTCCTGTTGTCGTAGCGCGTCAAGCAAAAACGGAACACTGGAATTTGCGCCTGTATCGACGAACGCGGCCCGGCCCTGCTGCGTGATCAGGTGGCTCGCATCGAGCAGCGGCCGCATGTACTGGGTGTCGATGGCGACAATGCCGTCACCGACTCGCGTCGTTTGCGCCACTTGCTGCGGCATTGGTTCTCCCAACTGGGTGGAGATCACTCCACGACCGTCGTTTCCAGGCCTTTCAGGCCGGAGAAGAACTGTGCGAGAAGCTCGACATCATCGTCGGATAGCGTCGCTGCCATCTGGCTCATGACGGGATCGTTACGCGAGCCGTCACGGTACTGGTTCAGCGCATGTAGAAGATAGTCTTCGTGTTGTCCCGCCAACGTAGGCCACGTCGGTGACATGCTGATGCCGTTCTGGCCGTGGCAAGCGACACAGGTGGCGGCGGCCTCGATGCCCTCGGTCTCCGAGCCGCCTGACGCGACGGTTTCAGCACCGATGCTCGCAAGGTACGCCGCGAGATCTTCTATGTCCTGATCGCTCAGGCTCGACGCCTGCGCTTTCATCGTCGGGTGCGCGCGCGTGCCATCGCGATAGCCCTGGATTGCGGTCGCCAGGTATGCCGCCTTCTGGCCACCGAGTCGCGGCACACGATACGACGGATAGGCATTCCGGTAGCCGTCGATGCCGTGGCAGCCGAGACAGCTATAGCCGAGCTTCGCGCCTCGTTCGAGGTTGCCTTCGGCGGCCGCCGGGGACGCCAGGATCAGGCAGGTGAGGCTCAGGGTGGCAATGGCCGCTGCGATTTTCATGTTCGTAACCAACTGTTTTTCAGGGAACTTACGGGGGCCGAACGCAAGGCCCGGACACTCAGAGGCCGCTATGGTAGTGACACTCGGCGGCGAATACCAGACGTAGTTCCACGAATCCCGGGGTTGGCGTGCTAGCATCAGCGCGCATTTTTCTACCAAGGAAGCCCCGTGAAAAAAGGCATTGTCGTATTGCTCATCGTCATCGCGCTCATAGTGCTCGTGTCGCCCGGGATCATCGGCCGCATCGCGGAAGAGTCGGTCGACGAAAACCTGCAGCGTGCCGCGGACGACAACGAGGAGATCGTCGTCACCTCGGAGCGTTTCGATCGGGGCTGGTTCTCCTCGGAGGGCCGACATCGCGTCGAGATTCGCGACCCGGACGTGCAAGCGGCCATCCAGGAGCTCGTCGGCGGCGACACCGCAGGTGGCTTCCCGTCATTGATCATTGATACCAAGATCGATCATGGCCTGATCCCGGTTACGTCGATCACCCGCGACCGAGGCTCGCTCGCGCCCGGACTCGGCCGTGGCGTGTCGACGATGTTCATCGAATTTCCCGACGGTGATACCTTTCCGATACCGGGCACGATTTACTCCGACATCGGACTCAACGGCGCTGTCGCCGCAAACTACGTGGTCGAGCCGGGCTCCCACGAAGCCGGCGGAGCGCACGCTTCGTGGGGTGCTGCCGACGTCGAATTTTCCATGGATCCGGATACACAGGACATCGTCGTCTCGGGCGTCCTGGATTCGATGACTGTCAATGCCGAGGGCAGCACGCTGCACGTCGGCAAGACAGCGTTCTCCGCCAACCAGCGACCGAGCCGCTTCGGCGTCGCGGTTGGTGACTTCGACATGACGATGGCAGCTGTCGGCGTCGAGGAACAGGGTGTCGAAACTCTCGCATTCGGACCGTTATCGATATCGGGCAACTCCGGGATCGACGGCGACCGTATCAATGGCGACGCCCGCATGGCGTTTGCCGGTGTAGCCGTGCCCGGTTATGGCGACATGGACCTTGAAATTGCCATGCACTTCACGGACCTGGACGGTGCCTCATTCGGCCGCGTGGTACAGGCTCTGGAAACCGTCGATGACAACATACCTGCGCAGCAGCTGTTCGTGTTGCTCGAGGACGACCTACAGCAACTTGTCGCTGCCGGCTTCGAGGTGAAGTTCGACCAGTTCGACTTCACACTGCCGCAAGGTCCCGTTACGTCGAAGATGCGCTTCACGATTGATGCGTCGGATACCGCTGACTTCAACTGGAGCTCGGTCTTGCTGGATCTCAACGCGGAAGCGGATCTCATTGTTGCGTCCGAGTTCGTCGACTTCGCGATGGCAACGAATCCACAGGCCGGCGCTGTCGTCGGTATGGGTTTCCTGAGAAAGAACGGAGACGTCTACGAGATGCGCGCCGAGTATGCCAAGGGCCTGTTGACGGTTAACGGTGCACCGATGCCTATCCCCCTCGGGCAGTAAAAAAACAGGGTCAGAGTCACATTTATTCACCCCTTGATCCCGAACCCGGGGCGCTGGAAGAAATGTGACTCTGACCCTGTTTTTACAGCTCGCCGGCGTGGTGACAGGTGACTTCCGTGCCGTCGATCGTGCGCGGCCGGGGCAGCTCCACCTTGCAGCGTGTATCAGCGTGCCGACAGCGCGGATGAAACGCACATCCTGAAGGCGGTTCCAGAATCGATGGCACCTCACCCTTGATGGACAGGCGCCCACCCGGTGCCAGTGGATCGGGAACGGGCACCGCATCCAGTAATGCGCGCGTGTAAGGGTGCAGCGGCCGTTCGAATATAGACTCCCCGTCCGCCAGCTCCACGAGCCTGCCGAGGTACAACACCAGCACGCGATGACTGATCGAACGCACGACAGCCAGGTCGTGCGAGATGAAGATGACGGACAAACCCGTATCGTCCTGTTCCCTGCGCAGCAGCGCGAGAATCTGCCGCCGGACCGAACCGTCGAGTGCGGCCACGGCCTCATCGCAGACCAGTACTTTCGGATTCACGATCAGGGCGCGCGCGATGGCGACACGTTGCGCCTGGCCGCCGGACAGTTCATGCGGGAAGCGCGCCGCGAAACCCTCGTCCAGTCCGACGCGCTCGAGCATCGCCATGACGCGCTCCTTGCGCGCGGCGCCGTCGAGACCCGGCTCATGAACCGTTAATGGTTCGGCGACGAGTTGTTCGACGCGCCACTGCGGATTCAGCGAGCCCGCCGGGTCCTGGAATACCAGCTGCAGGTCACGTCGGGTTTCGATTGCGCGTGCCTGTACCGGACCACTGATATCGCGGCCACAAAACATCACGCGGCCGGAGCGCATCGGGATTAACCCCAGGATAGCTCGCACGAGTGTTGATTTGCCGGAGCCAGACTCACCGACGACCGCGACGGTCTCGCTCTCGCGCAGCTCCAGCCCGAGACCCTGCACCGCTTTCAATTCGCCGTTATCTCCTCGCTCGCGGTAGCTGATCGACGCGTCCTCGACATTGAGCAGCATCTCGCCATCCGTCGGCGCCGGTGACGAGGTCGAATCGAAGTGCGGGGCGGCTTCGATCAGCGCCCTGGTGTGCGCGGCGGAAGCGGCGCTGAATACCTTGCGCGTTTGACCCTCCTCGACGAGCCTGCCCCGCTCGAGCACCAGCATCCGCTCGCAATGTCCGGCAACTATCGCCAGATCGTGCGTGATCAGCAGCAGCGCCGTGTTGTCGCGGATACGTTCGAGCAGCTCGAGTATCTGCGCCTGAACCGTAACGTCGAGCGCGGTCGTCGGCTCGTCAGCGATCAGCAGGTCGGGCTCCGCTATCAGCGCTGACGCTATCATCGCGCGCTGCCGCATGCCGCCCGACAACTGGTGCGCGTATGCGCGAAACTGCCTCTCCGGGTCCGGCAAGCCAACGCGATCGAGCATGTGCATCACGCGCTGATCGGCCTCGTAGCCGGTCGCGATGCCGTGTTCGAGAAGGATGCGGCGGAGCTGCATGCCGATCGGTACGTAAGGATTCAATGCCTGCGACGGATCCTGAAACACGATACCGACGCGCTCTGCTCGCAGCCGATTCAGCACCAAATGACTGGCACCAATGATCTCCGTTCCAGCGAGCTTGACGCTGCCTTCGATCGTTGCCTGCCGTGGCAAAAGGCCCAGGATTGCCAGCGCCGTCTGCGTCTTGCCGGAGCCGGATTCACCAACGAGGCCGACCGATTCCTTGGTGTCCACACTGAACGAAAGATCCGAGACGACCTCGGCGTCACCGTAGCGAATGGACAGTCCTTTGACGTCCAGCAAGCTCATCGCGACTGCCTCGAATCGAACAAGTCGCGCAAGCCGTCGCCGAGAAAATTGAAGCACAGCAGAATCGTCGCGAGCAGCGTTGCCGGAATCAGCAGCATCCACAACGCGTTCCCCATCTTCGGGACGCCCGTACTGACAAGCTTGCCGAGTGACGTTTGTGGCTCCTGGATGCCGAGCCCGAGGAAGCTCAGGAAGGACTCGATGAGAATTGCCTGCGGAATCGTCAGCGTGACGTAGACAATCACTACGCCAATCAGGTTCGGTGCGATATGCCGCAGGATGATCCGCGGTGTCGACACACCGATGAGCTTCGCGGATTCCACGAATTCGCGCTCGCGCAGGCTCAGCGTCTGGCCACGCACGATGCGCGCCATATCGAGCCAGTTGATCGCGCCGATCGCCACGAAGATGAGCAGGAAATTCCGCTCGAAAACGACGAGCAGCAGAATCACGAAAAAGATAAAAGGCGTTGCGTACAGTGTATCGACGAGACGCATCATGACCGCATCGACGCGGCCCCCAATATAGCCCGCGGTTGCTCCATAGAGCACCCCGATCACGAGGCTGACGACACTCGCGACGATCGCGACGACGAGCGTAACCTGAACACCGAGCATAGTGCGAACGAACAGATCACGGCCGAGATCGTCCGTTCCGAAAACGTTCATCGACCGGAGCGTCGGTGCGTGCACCAGGTTATCGAAGTCTGTGGTCAGGTAACTGTGCGGACTAATCCACGGACCAATGATCGCGATGATCGCGATAGCAACCAACAGCCCGCCGCTGAACATGACCGTGCGGCTCGTGCGCATGTGGGCGAACGCTCTCGAGAACATGCTCATCGCTGCCGAATCCGCGGGTCGATGACGCCGTAGAGCAGGTCGACGACCAGGTTGAAGAGCACAATGAGTGACGCATAGAAAACGACCACGCCGAGCACGAGCGTGTAGTCACGATTCAGTGAGCCGCGCACGAACAATTGTCCGAGCCCCGGGATACCGAAGATTTCCTCTACGACGACCGAACCTGTCAGTACGGCTGCAACTGCCGGGCCCAGGTATGACAGCACCGGCAACATCGCCGGCTTCAGCGCGTGATAACGAATGATGGCGACGGTACCGAGCCCCTGTGCCCGCGCCGTTCGAATGAAGTCGCTCGACAGTACGTCGATCAAGCTTGCTCGCGTCAGCCTCGCAACATAGGCGATTTGCGGCAGCGCGAGCGATATGACCGGCAATAACAGGCGCGAAGCGCCCTGGCCGCCTGTCCAGCTTGCCGGCAGCCACTGCAGCTTGACGGCGAACAACAGTACTAACAACGGAGCGATGACGAACACCGGTATTGATATGCCGGTCATCGCGAAGCCCATTACGACCTTATCGAGCGCTGAGTTCTGCCGCAGCGCTGCGACAACCCCGGTTCCGACACCGACGATTGCTGCGAGCAGCGTCGCGAGCGCGCCGAGTTGCAGCGAAATCGGGAACGAGCGACCTATCAGTTCGCTGACCGTGTAATCCCGGTAGCTGAATGATGGCCCGAAATCGCCCCGCAGCACGCCGCCGATGTAGCGCAGGAACTGCATGACCAGGGGTTCGTCGAGGTGATAGGCGGCGGCGATGTTCGCCTCGATTTCCGGGGGCAGCACGCGCTGGTCATCGAACGGCCCGCCCGGCGCCGCGTGTACCAGGAGGAAGGCGAGAACGATGACCAGAAACAGTGTCGGGACCGCCCCCAGCAGTCTGCGCAACGCTTATCGCAACAAAGCGTGATTCCGTTGTTGGCGCGGACTATTCGGCCGCGTCGAGGCTCAGATGCTGACTGTAATGGTAATTGAGGATGTTGTCTTCCCAGCCGCCGACCTCGGGACTGACGAGATGCTTGCTGACATAGATGTACAGGGGGATAACCGCATGATCGGCCAGCAGCACGCGCTCTGCCTCCTCTAGATACAGACGGCGCCGATCGAGGTCCAGCTGTTCGCTGGCCGACTTCATCAATGTGTCGTATTCCTCATTCGCGTAGCGCGGCATGTTGCCGGGGCTGCCGCTCTGCAT
>Ga0255053_10000112_pt1 | contig 40496 bp, 73 predicted proteins | sample JV7_2_22_MG_FD_188635 | JGI IMG/M metagenome (GOLD analysis project Ga0255053, IMG submission 188635) | Seawater microbial communities from Jervis Inlet, British Columbia, Canada - JV7_2_22 | ecosystem: Environmental > Aquatic > Marine > Inlet | place: Canada: British Columbia | collected... | reverse complement strand
AAAGGAGGCAAGCAAAAGGTAGCAAATGCTAGCAAATGCAAGCAAGAGGTAGCAAACGTAGCAGATAGTAAGAATAAGAATAAGAATAAAACAAAGAATAAGAATGATAATAAGAGTAAAGAGATATCAGTAACTAGCCGGTTTTCACCGCCGACAGATATTGAAACAGTTTCTTATTTTGAGTCTAAAGGATCGACAAACATTGAAGCTGAAAAGTTTTGGTTATTCTATGACTCTAAAAACTGGATGGTAGGTAAAAGTAAAATGAAAAAATGGGAGTCGGCAGCTAGTGGTTGGATAACTAGAAACAAACAAGACGACAACAAGAAAGATATTCTACAAGCCTCAGCTAATAGCGACTGGCATTTACAAGACCAAGGATTTTAATCATGAAAGATTTATCAGAATTAGTTAACAACTTTAAACCTACGACAACAGCAAACAGACAAATGCAAACTGATGTTGTCATAGATGAATTTGCTAAAAACATTATCAACAAAGTGTTTGATCAGCTATCTGTAATATTTCCCGCATGGAAACACGCATGGCCAACAGATAAAGAATTATCACTGGCAAAAATGGAATGGACGAAAGCATTTAATGAAAACAACATAAATACACTTGAGCAAGTTAAATTTGGCTTTGTAAAGGCTAGGCGGTCGGAAAGTGACTTCCTCCCAAGTTGCGGAAAGTTTATTTCATGGTGTACACCAACCGCCGAAGATCTTGGTTATCCTTCTGAGCATAACGCACTGAGAGCTTGTCAATCACACAAGAGGCTAAAGGATATGGTAAGCCAAGGCTCTAGCATAAAAATGACAACCAGGCCTTTTATAATAGAGCTTTACAGCCATGTGGACTGGTGGTTAATGAATCACGCAACAAGCAAAACAGAGCTAGCAAGATCAGAAAAGCATTTTAAAGAAGAATACATAGCATTAATAAAGTCTGGATACCAAGAGCCTGTAGAAACCACTCACGAGCGATTGGAGACAGAAGAAGTTACAAAGGTACGTATGACACCAGAGCAGAAAGAAGATGAAAAACAGCGAGCATTAGAACGCATTAAAGATATGAGAAAGGCGTTTGCTAAGTCTAAAGCTGATAATTTATTTAACAAGGAATAAGCACATGAGCAAGGCAAATGAATTATTGATGATGTTTATCAAGGATAGTTACAAATCACCGACAGGAAAGCCAAGCAAGAAGACGGCAATAGCAATGATGAAATTTGTAGCTGGACAGCCTGATTTACAGCAGCTGATTAACGATGGTGATCATGCCGAGATATTGAAATTTAAAATTAACAAGGGTGAATAAGAATGTACAAATTCACAGGAGAAGAGCAAATAATACACGAGCGTAACGAGTTCGAGCGGGAGAATATCAGGCTTAGATTAGAGTTAGAGCCATTCAAAAACAGACGGAACTGGACGCGCCCATATAATTACACGGGCGTTTTAATAAATGAACATGCGCTTTACATACCAAAGCTTAATGTAGAGGCCATGAGGGCTTGGCATACGTTGCCAGGTGAAACACCTAAAAAAGATGCGCGAATAGAGATGACGCAGGATAATTTTTACCGTGTGATAGCTATGAATGATGAATTGATACATGAACAAAAAACAGAGATAGCATCTTTAAAGTCCAAAATAAACAAGCTAGAGCAAAAGTCAACAAAAGAGAATATCAGACTTAAATCAGAGTTGGGCGAAATATGCGAAGCTATGATTAATATATTCAACGGTGGATTTGATGAAGAGCACCAGAAAGTTATCGACGAAGATGTTAATCGATTAATTAACAAAAATAAACAATATGTGAGTAAATAATGAAAACTAAATTTACAGAAGGACCATGGGGTGTAGGAAATTGCGGAAAGCACCAGCCAGCAACGACGGTTTATTGTGATGACGCTTTAGGTAGTGCTGTAGCAGATGCCTTTATGAAGTACACGACTACTTCTAATGAAGAGGCCCAGGCTAATGCCCATTTGATAGCTTCTGCTCCTGATATGTATAAATTATTAGATAGCATCGCTGAGTTAATGAACTGTGATGATCAAACGATTGCCGATGAAATGATGCAGAAGTTTGACGATATTGAATTCCTACTTAAAGAGGCGAGAGGCGAATAATGAAAACTAAATACTACAAATACGAGTGCTCAAACTGCACCATAGGCACAATAGAAACTAACACGAACCACGGAAGCATTAGATTCGGTACAGGCTGTTCACGATGCAACTGTAAATCATTTATTTTGATGGGAGAGCGATAATGAAACGTAAAACATACATGATAGGTTTGGTGTTGGTTTCAGTGCTATTGGTGGTTGTTGAGAGTATGACATGGACATAAAAACAGAAAAGTCTTTGGTAGATAACGCCATAGCAAACTTACACGATACAGGTTATCCGGTACTTGTTAATGGGTCGGACTTTGCTGATGATATGGCCCACGCGTTAAGTGTTATTAATGTATTGCTAATTGAAGTTGATAGACTGAAAAAAGTCGTTGAATTAAATATTAAAGGGCAACTATGAACGCATTAACAGAGTACAAACAAAGCGTAAGAAAAACGGTTCACAATGGACGGATAACAATCAGCTGTATTGAGGGTAAATGGACCACTAAAAGTAGTTTATGTTATTCTAAAGTTGTTAGGCAGGCGCAGAAGTTATTTTTAGCTAATAAGGGGTAGATGATGAAGAATGAAGAATGGTTTAACGATAAAGGTATATTCTCGCAAGAGGCCGTCAACGTAAGTAATGGTGAAGCAGGTGAGAAGGACACCGTTAACACCACAGGAATTGCCATTGTTGTTGATGGGACGGAAGTTATTCTTGAGTTGGAGCAGCTTAAAGATGTAGTTAGTTATTTAGAGGATGATTTTTAGTATGGGCAACATAACCGAATTAGGGAAAGAAAAGGTATTCTCACAAGAGCAAGAGCTATCAGATAGAATGAATGATTTAATAGCCGAGTATAACGGTGATTTATCATTAGTTTCTGTGATGGGCATTCTGGCGCTAAAGTTAATCGATCTAAGGGATAATCAGCAATAACAAAAAAAGCCACTATCACAGTGGCTTTTTAATATTAGTTAGTAGTTAGGTTAGGCGCTCAAGTAACAGCATATAAGAATAATTCCTACAGCTATAAGGTAAATGTTCAGTGGGTTAGCTTTCATCAGGGACACACTTTAATTTCAATCCTAGCGCAAAAACAACAGTGGCAACATTTATTAACTTAACGCTACCATCACCATTTAATACTTGCCTAACTGTTCGCTTATCCAATCCTGATAACTCTGCTAGCTGTACAGCGCTTTTAACACTCCTCTCTTTCATTGCTAATCTTATTTGTCCTGGTAACTCTTTCATGGTGGTAATCCTTGCTTAATTGGTGATTATTGCATTCTATACGCTAGAGCGATAATTTGCAACAAGTAACATCATACATAAATAAGTTTCAGTTTATTGTTCTATTTATGTTGCAATCAATAATCAGTGTGGTATTATTATCCCAAGTCGAGAGATTAGGGGGTTAGCAACCACACGCACCGACTATAAATAAACGCAAATGAGGGGCTACCAAATTTAATAGTCTGTATATATGAGCGGGTTACGGTCTGCTATTGGTATGTAGTTAATCAAGAATAGGAGTACCAACCTATTTACCTTGAATAGCTCGCTCTTATATGCAGATTAAGTAACTAATTAAGGAATTAACATGAGTAATTCAGATATGAAAGAACTTTACAAAGATGATGCCGCCGCATTGATGATGCTAGATGGCGTGGAAGAAATAATGATTAACGCTAAATTATCACAATTAGAAAGCCTCAACAGTGAAATTAGATTTAACGGGTGCAATACGGTTTCAGATGTTATTGAGCTGATCGACGCTAATATGGTTTTGTTGAATAAAATGAAGATTGAAAAGGGGATTAAATAATGAGTGATTTGGCAGTAATCCAAAAGGATATTGAGGCCGGATTAATTGCGGCTGGCGTTGAGTCGGTACTTCCTGCATCAGTTAAAATGTCAACCTTTGTTAGATGCGCTGCCGTAGCCATGGCGAGTAGCTCAGACTTAAAGCAAGCCAATACTGACAGCCTGATAATGGCTCTAACTCAATGCGCTAAAGATGGATTGGTTCCTGACAATAAAGAAGCGGCGATACTTACATTTAATACAAAGGTAAAACATCAAGGCAAGCCTGATGAATGGGTTAAAAAAGCTCAATATCTACCAATGATTGACGGGGTAATGAAGCGAGCAAGGATGTCTGGCCAGATAGCCGTATTATCATCAAAGGCAGTTTTTAATGATGATCAGTTTGATTACTGGATGGATGAAAACGGCGAGCATATTAATTATAGGCCATCGTTCAAAGGTGGGGATATGCGCCTTGCTTTTGCCTTTGCTAAACTAACCTCCTGCGAATTAATTGTTGAAGTAATGAGTAAGGCTGATGTTGATAAAATTAGAGCATCAAGCAAAACTGGTACTTATGGCCCTTGGGCTGACTGGTATGATCGTATGGCGTGTAAAGCAGTTATGCACCGATTAGCTAAACGACTACCTAACTCTTCAGAAATAGTTGAAATGTGTGAGCAAGGCATGAATATGGATTTTGATGCCCGTACAGAAAAAGAGATTATTCCTCACGTTGAAAACCCTCTTGATAAATTGGCTGTACTTATCGAAGGTAGAGATTTAGCAGCATTCTATCCATGGGTGTCAAAAAATATAGGCTCGGAAATAACGGAAATAAAACAACTGTCAGACGCTCAAGCCTCAGCGTTAGTTGAAAAGTTGGAGAATTCAAAACAATGAGAAACTTCATAGAAGAACTAGCGAATCTTAAAGATTTATTTGGGTTTGATCCCTCGCTGATTGAACAGGGCGGCGATGAGTGGCATATACTTAGATGGGCGGTATTTACAGCAAGTAATTCAAAACATTTACTATCAACTAAAAGAGGCGCAAAAGGCACTGTTTACGGCACTGATTATGTAATAGCGCCGCCATCAACAGTTGGTCGCAAAACTTACATGGAAGATTTAGTTGCCATGGTAGCATCACCGCACATACCTAGCGATATTGGTGCAAAACCTTTGGAGTGGGGAAAGGACAACGAGCCATTAGCAAGGGACGCATACGAGGGCTTAACCTTTAACTCAGTGATAGAGCTACCGTTTATATATAAAGATAAATCAATGCGCGCAGGGGCCTCGCCTGACGGGTTGGTTAATGCTATAAATGGTGGGCTTGAATTAAAAAGCCCATGGTCTCGTTCAGTTTATATTAAATTCGCTTCTCAAGATAAAATGAAGCATGAGGAGCGCCATCAATGCCAATTCAATATGTGGTGTAGTGATTTAGATTACTGGCATGTGGCAAAGTTCGACCCTCGCATGGTCAACTGTAAAAAGCTTCACATGGTTGAAGTTGAAAGGAGTAAAACGGCTATGGATATGTTTGATGAATCAATAGGGCTATTTACAGAAGAGATGGATTTAATGCTAGATAAACTGGGTATGTCATTCGGCATGCAGTGGAATTAAAAGGCGACGGGTGAGGCAGCGTTAAGGCTTCAGGTCCCGAGCGGTACAGAAGTTTATATCTTAAATAAATAATCAGGAGTATAGAAAAATGGCAGGTGTAAATAAAGTAATATTATTAGGTAATTTAGGGCAAGATCCAGAAGTTCGTTTTATGCCGTCGGGCGGGGCAGTAGCTAACTTAACAGTGGCAACCTCTGAAAGTTGGAAGGATAAACAAACCGGTGAGCAGAAGGAAAAAACCGAGTGGCACAAGGTCGCTATCTTTGGGAAGTTAGCCGAAATTGCAGGCGAATACTTAAATAAAGGCTCAAAAGTTTACCTGGAAGGCTCATTGCAAACACGAAAATGGCAGAATCAGCAAGGTCAAGACCAATACACTACTGAAATAGTGGTACAAGGATTTAACGGTGTTATGCAAATGCTTGACGGTAAGCCACAAGGACAGCAAGCTCAAGCGCAGCAACCAGCGCCACAACCAGCGCCACAAGGCAACTACCAACCAGCGCCACAGAATTACAGCAACCAAACGCCAGCGCAGCAGAATCAGCCATATAATGTGCCTCAACAGTCACAAGGTGGATTTATGCCTAATAACGGATAACAAAGCCACTTAAGGGCAATATAACCTTTATTATTCAGAGGAAACGGCTTCTTTGTTTTCCTTTGTAATTAGTTGTTAGGCGGGTAACTAATAAATAAAAGTGAGAATTAAGATGAAAACAGTAAAAGAAAGTATTTTTAGTGGAAAGACTGTAATTATACCCATGGCGGAAGTGCAGCATATTGAGCGCGATAAGCGCAACGGGTTCGAGGATGGTATAAGTATTATATTTAAAAGTACACGATGGAGCACTGAGATGGACGCGTGGGATAATACAGCATACTTACGGCACTACGAGGCTGAAAGCTTTTTAAAGTGCTGGTGCAAATACAGGGCGGAACTTGAGTCTGATGTATTGATGGATTTAACCGCCTAACCTTTATGTTAAGCGCGTTGCGCAAACTAGGAGAATACAATGAGTACAGATTACAAAGCAATATTAGAGAGTACGAGTAACCACCAGCCAGCTGTAAGCAATCCGCTTGAACATGTTGTTAGCAGTGATTCAGACAGGCTCAAGCTTGAATTGACAGTTAGGGGCAGTAAAGGCATAGACTTCGAGGAAGGTTATTCTACGGGAGATATGACTGAGGGTGGCCTTGCAATTAACACTTGTTGGTGGGTAGAAAAACAAGCAAGGCTTGGGGGTTGCTTGGATAGAGGGCAGGTTCGGGAGTTAAGGGATTATCTAAATAAGTGTATAAGCAAGTGGGATGATGAATCCTGCTAACCTTGAGCTAAGAGGTTGTGTAGCCTATTAAGCCAACCAGACTACACAAAAAACTTTGTAGCTATTTGAGGCTACACAAAAACAGCAAACAAAAAACAATCCTGCTTTAGTGGGTTGTTATGTGTAAACCAACTAAAGATAAGGGGTAAAGGAATGGTAGATACTTATGAATTAGCAACAAGTCTCGCAAATGATTTGGCTGAGGATTACTTTGCTGGAAATATAGCCGATATGATGATTGAGGGGGGCAGGGATAAAGCCAAGGATATACGTGAATTATCAGAGTCAAACACAGATCAATTAAATAAGCATGTACAAGAGTATAGGCGAGAACAAAGGGTTATTTATTCAGCGCTATATGATTTGATAGAAGGGTACAAGGGCTACAAGATAGTGAAAGACACATAACCTTTTGCGTTAAGCGGCTACGAAATTAAAGGAGAAAACCATGAGTACAGATTATAAAGCAATGTTAGAGAGTACAAGTAACCACCAGCAAACTGTTAGTAGTCCCACTTGCACGGCGTTGTTATGTTACCGCTACTAACTAAATTTAAAATAGTTTGATTTAACTGTTGTAATACTCAAATAGTTTGATATAATAGTTTCAAGAGTTACGAAGCAACCAACTAAAACAAGTGAGAGTATTATGACTACATACAACCAAGAAGCACTTACCGCACTTTACAAATCTTTAGAGTTTATGGAATGTAACGACTTACCATGTGAAGAAGTTAAGGCGGCAATTAACGAAATAGAAAGTAACAGAAAATAATTAAGAGGTAGCCCTTCGGGGCTTGTATTTAGTATGAATATAAGCGCAATGACTGATGAACAATTGCAAAATAAAGCAGAAATACTACACGCTTTGTTTGGTAATATGCCGAACACTGACGAGCGCAAAGGGCATTTTATTGAGTGGGCAAGAGTTCGAGCAGAGCAATCAAAGCGAATTTATCGGGGCGGTGGTAAAAATGACAGCAAGTAAAGATGCAAAAAAGATAGGACTAAAGGGCTTGGTGAGAGTAGCGCAAGAGACTGGGCAAAGCTTGCAAACATTAATTAACTGGCATAAAAATAAACCAAAACTATTTAATGTCGTGTTGTTTGGTTGTAAATCCATAGAAGAAATTAAGGTTTTAGCTGATATGGTTTACGATGATAAGCACGAAGTAGCTAGAACATTGGCTATATCCAATCGACTTAAAGAGTTAGTTCAGTTTGATACGCATTATATTAATGAGTTGGCCGTGAATAATTGCGCCAATATAGAAGATCATATAGCTAAAGCTTGTGAGTGTGGGAGTGTTAACTTTGCGCTACTAAAAAGCGGTAAAGTTGAATGCAACAAATGCGGTGAGATCCATAAGATAAGCTGGGCTGATAGTTAGGCTTGGCTTAGTAACATAACCTTTATTATTCAGAGGAAACGGCTTTATCGTTTTCCTTTGTAATTAGTTGTTATATTTTGCCGCAAACACAGGAGTGGAAACGAATGACACAGAACGAAATAAATAAAATGTACGCACTGGAGGCGGCATTTAATGACTTAGAAAGCGGGGAATTAACCGCTAGAGAGTACGAGAACGTAGTTGCTAGAATTGAAGAAGATCACGAATATGATTAGGCAATATAACCTAGAGCTAAACGGCAATTAACTGCCACAAATAAAAATTTAATTACGGAGTGTATGATTATGAAAAACAACAAACTGTTAATTGTCCTTTTGAGCGTGTTGTTAGTTTCGCTTTCTGGGTGTGACAAAGGGAGCGTTTTTAATGGGGAACAAATGCTAACAGACAGAACCACTAGATTAGAAATGTCTGGATTTGATGGGCGGGTTTATGAATTCACACCTAAAACAGCACCACACATGCAGTGCGTATTCGTTGCGGCAAGTAGAAAAGGCGGATTAGTGTGTTTTGAGAAGAAAGCACACTAACCTTTGCGTTAAGAGGCTTTACAGCTACTTCGTAAAGTCCTACTTGCACGGCGTTGTTATGTGACGCGTTAATTGATAACTGGAGAATTATTGATGGATAAAGATAAGACGATTAAAAACTGGAAATGGTGGATTGTACTGCCTCTTGTACTTCCTGTGGTTGCGGTAATTTCAGTGCCCAAGGTTGTTATACTTGTACTTGAATTTATGATTGCCGCCGTAGAGCTTGTGAATGTAGGAGAGAAAGGCAGTAAGCTTTCAAAACGCCTTGTTAGCTGGGTACAGAAAGACACATAACACTGTAACTAAGGAGATTAAATCCTTCTTTCACACATTGGACCAGCAAGGTTAACTATCTGTTTTGATGTGTGTTTAACTTTTTATCACGAATTTTACGGGGAAATACGGAAATGATCGGAATGTTTGAACACGCATGGCAGGGAGTGCTGGCATGGTTGTTTGTGATGATTATAATATCAGCATCTATTCTAATGAGCGTGAGTATATGGGCGTTTTAAAATGGGCGGCTATACTGATACTGTCGGGTTGTGTATCAACTGACTACGCGAATAAAAAAGCTTATGATAAAATCGAGGTAGAAGGGCATATTTATATATTTGTTAAATCGCCGGACTTTGATGGGTTGGCGTTGAGTCATGCGGGCCATTGTAGGGCAAAGCATTATTAGTGTGACAAAGTGGGTAAAAGTGGGGAAAGACGATAATTTAACCGTTATCGGCTTTTTCATTTTGTGTTACAATAGATAAAACTCATAAACTGAATAGGCGAATGAACAGAGAAAAACCGCACTATCACAGGGTATGGTGTTTGTCATGTAAACGAAAGAACCCGCCAGTAATAACAGGCGCGGCTTTCCTTATTCCTGTTCGTGAGCGTCCGTATGATATGGTTAAGGGTACGGCTGACATTGACAGGAGGTTAGGTGGCGTTTGTTTGAGTTGCATCGACGACAAAAACAAATTCCAACAAGATAAAAAGTTACCTGTAGACGCTGAGAATCAACACCTTGTTTACAGGTTAGACGAATAAGAATAGAATTGTAAATGGTGGTTAACGATGTGAATCAGCGGCTATTATTAAGATTAAATAAAGGTACATGATAATGAAGATTACAAGCGCTATTGAATACATGGCATTAAAAAAGAAGTTCATGCCTAAAGGTTTTGAAATATCAGATATAGATTTTGAGGCTATCGCTTTGAATGAAGATTTAATTCAGAAGGTTAAGGATTTTACCACCTCTACTGAGATGATCTTCGCTGCTGCTGATTATGGCTTAAGCTGTAACGGTGTACGTGCTACGGATGATGAGGAGTTAGCTTTTGCTCTTTGTGAATTCTGGCTAGAAGATGAGCTTGACGGCGAAGAGTTGAAATTCTTAGCTGGAGAAAAAGTTTGTGAAATTAGCGGCCTAGCTGAATACATTCAAGAAGCATCTAAGGCTGAGAAGTTAGCTGAAGAGGCTGAAAGATTAGCACGGGCGGAGCAGGAAGTTGCTGATATGGAGGCTGAATCAAAGCCTGGTAGTAATATTGTTGATGGTGACGATCTTGGTGATACTAGCGTTTCATTGGAAGAGTTATACGAAGACAAAGCCGCGGCACAAGTCGCATAACAAAGGTGAGTTAATATGAGAATAGCAGAAACATTTGAATGTAAGATTGTTGATGAATACGGCGGGGTTTATCCTGACGCTATCGCAACCATTTTAGATGGGCATGAGTTTTTAAATCGAGGGTTTAGCGCAGAAGCCCCAGGCAGTGAATTCACATTTAAAACTGAAACAGATGGTGCGGCTTATCGCGTCATGTATTGGTATAACAAAGAAAGTGTTGGTAAGTTTAAGTCGCGCCCTTTGCTTATTGCTGAGGGTGGCGGGTTTACTGACGTTCTCAAGGTGGATATGACACACGCAGAAGCTAAAGAAATAGTAGCAAAGCCAATGAGTCAAGATGATAAAACGCTACAGCTTGTTAAATATGACTTGCTGAGAATGTGGGATTAGTATGGATATTACGCTTGAGACAATGAGCTTTAATAACTGTACGGTTGGCAAACTCTATGTTGATGGCGTGGTTTTATGCTATACGATAGAAAAACCGTGGGAGAATAACGCGCCCATGATTAGCTGTATACCGGCAGGGGTTTATGAATTGAACCCCTGTTCATCGCCTAAATTCGGGGAAACATACTGCTTAGAAAACCCATCATTAAGCGTAAGTCATTGCGGGGCCACTAGGCGCACTCATATACTTATACACAAAGCTAATATGGAAAGCCAGCTACTGGGGTGTATTGCTCCTGTTAGCTCTTTTGGCGTACTCGATGGAAAAACAGAGTGGTGCGGATTAAGTTCAGCGGTGGCGTATAACAAGCTTATGAATGTACTTGATGGTAAGCAGCATTCAATAACAATTATAAGGTCATAATATGTCAGGATTACAAGACAAGGCTAACCCTGTTTACGGGCTAACCTCGGCATTAGCTTATGAGTTAAGTGAGTTAAGGAAAGAGCAGGTAAATACTAATAAACTGCTAAAGGATATTTGTGACTACAAGGAAGAACAAAAGCAAGGTGACATTACCTATCGTAAAAAAAGCACAAAGCATAGCCGATGGGCTATAAGTATCGCATTGCTAGCGGTCTATGTAAGTATTTTTGGTGCGGATAGTAGCTTTGTGATGTGGTTAAGGAGTTTATCGTGAATCTATGGGGCGGATTAAAAACAATATTCGGACTTGACGGGGTAGGAAGTACAGCGCTCAAGATAGTTGATAGAATGGCGGGTACTGACTGGACACCAGAGCAAGAAGCTGAATTTATACTGAAACATGCCGAGGTGACCAAGCATCAATCACCTATGCGCAGATTCATAGCAGGGACATACACTATTGCATGGTTGGTGTTAATTGCTACATGGTTAATTGCTACGGTTTGCGGGAGAATGTTTGAATCGGCCAATGCTATCTTGCTTGCCGGTGATATATCATCATTTATGAGTAGCAATATAAATCTTGCGATGAATGGTATATTGGCTTTTTACTTTTTAATTAATATGCGCAAATAAATATGATTAAATACGGAGTAATACGACCTGTATACTTTAACGAGTACAAAACAGAGAAAAGCGGAATGACACACACTGCCGGTAATGTTGTCGGTGGGTGTGTGATAAAAATAGATTGCGCGTCGAAAATAAAAATTAAGGGTAAATAATGGCTTTACAAGGCAATAATATATTCGTTGTAACTATCCCAAGATGGACGGCCAGCGCTGACTTTTCCATATCGGGTAAGTTTACGTACGACATAGGCACGCACCCCGTACTTGGTGACAATGCTGGCAATCTTAATAAATTACAATGTAGCTCAGGCGGCAATATAAGCTTTGTTGCTTCCAATACTCACACAATAGGTGGGTTTATAGATGGCGAGGTAGTAACCTGGTCATTCACTCGCGTAGGGAATACAGGTACATTTACAGCAAACGGCAACACTTCGGTCAAGGCTATAACGACACCGTTTACTTTTGATTCGTTGGGTCAGTTTAACGGCGGAGCTTTTAAGTTCGGCGGTCAATGGCAAGACCAGCTAATAATGACTGGCGGAGATGGTGCAGACGATCGTAACTATGATTTTAATCAGTCAATAGGGGCAACTGTATTACCTGACTCTGTTGGTTCTCAAGATGGCACTTTGGTTGGCGACACTACTGGTGGTGGTTTTTTGGGTGGTGTTGGCGATAGTATTTCGATAACTTCTCACACTAACTGGGATTGTATTCAGCGTGATATAAATAATCAAGCTGTATTTACGATCGCTGGTGATGTCGCAGGTGGTACGATTGTCGAATATGAACTAGATGCAAGCGGTACATGGGCGGTGTTAGATGCAGCAGCAACGACTACATTCTCTGGCGATGTGACAGTGACAGGGCAGCAAAGTTTAGTTGTAAGAATACAAACAGCGCCAGGTATTACAGCGTCAATAGCAAACCTATCAGCGGCTATGGTTGTGCCTTGTTGGTGGCAGTCTAACATGCAAGGGCAGGCAACTAATCACCAGCCTTTATCTGTGATTGGTAGTAATCCTATTCCGGTTATGTATAAGGTGGGCGCGTTTACTGAAATGTCAGATCCAACAAATACTACAGGGACTAATGGTGGCTCCCTCCTTCCGTTGATTGCTCAATATTATTCTGACCAAGGAATAGCGGTTTGTTTTGGTAATGTAGCGGTAAGTAATACGTCCATAGATTTATGGGCTAAAGGCACGGCTAATTATTTAAAGATAACGGACTTCTACAATGATGTTGGGGGTTTTGAGTTTACGCTCAGTGTTGGTGGTGAGGCAGACTCACAAGCTAATATGCCTCAAGCTGAAATGGAAACAAAGCTAAATGCCTTGGTTAACGATCTAAATACTGACTTTGGAACTAAGCACAGACTGGTTTACTTTCCAATAGGTGATGGGTTAAGCGGTGATACAGCGACAATTCGTGCGGCTTACGATAATGTAATATCGACAAACGTCAACTGTAAATTTGCAGGTGATTTATCTGTAATAAATATTGATGTAGCAACGACAGCAGGAAACGACGGACTGCACTTAAAATCTGATGCTGATATGTTGACGGCATCACAAGTAATAATTGCAGCGTTAACTAGCTCCACTTTATCGATGGTTAATACTGACGTTCCAGACGGACTGTATAGTATGAAATTTTGGGATCTAAATACCAGTCTATTGATTGAAGAGTCAAGCGTAACATTTACCAGTGGTTCAGCAAGCCAATTAATAACTATAGGCGTCGGCGCTGATGTATTGGCATTTACGCCAGGCGCTAACCCTCCTATTACAGGGATCGCATACGATGGAGTAACTGAGTAATGGGATTAAGAAGGTGGGGCGGGTTAAGAAAGTGGGGTGAAGTGGTTGGTGAAGTGATAGTCGCCGGAGCTACAGGATCCTATGATTACTCAGGAGTCCTCGCAACCATAGAAATAGGTGATGTAGTAATAGTTAATGGGCAGACTGGTAACTATGATTACGGCGGAGTGGTGGCTGATTTAATTATTCAAGGGTTAGTTGTAGTGACAGGGAGTACGGGGAATTATACTTATAATGCTTTGAATGGTATAATAAGAGTACAAGGGCCAATAACTATTAATCCTAAAAACATTATTAGGGTTAGGCGATATTCAAACATAATAAGGGTTAAATAATGGCGGCAGGTGATACTAAATTAATGAGCGACACTATCAGAAAGGATAGAGAGGGCGCTTACTCGGCGGCAGATAATTGGCAAGTGGTGTTTTTTTCTGACACGTTTGCAAGTATCCTTTCAACAACAGCAAACCCAACTTCGTCCACTTATACTGTGGTGAGTGGTGGTAACTTTGCTGCTAACTATCCGCTAGCTAATGAAGCTGTAACACGTTCGGGTGCGGTAATAAAGTTTGATGCTGATGATATAGGGCAGCAACTTAAAAACGCCTCTAACCCAGCGATTAAAACAGCAGGGTTGATTAATGCCACGGTGTCTAATGATTTATTTCAAGTGTGGGATTTGACACCAGATGGGACTACAGCTGTAGATACGGTGAACAATGATTTTACTTTTAACTTTGGCGCTGGTGGCATCAACACGGTAACCAATACCAGTACGTAGTGTTACATCAAAATCATAAGCACCTTAGCGGGTGCTTTTTTGTGCTATCATATAACCAAATAAGGCATTAATAAGGCATTTATGGCAAACGCTAAACCAACCAAAACAACGATAACAAAAGAAACTCGTAAGCGTATGCCAGGGAGGGGTAAGAGTGAGCGCAATAAGATACTTGATGCAATGAAGCGATGCGGGAAGACTGAGGACGGGTTTTATGACTTACTGGTAACTAAAGGTCATGACGAAGAGGATAGTTTCACTTTTAAAGAGCTGTTAATAAGAATGTCTCCCGTGCCAAAAGCAGTAAATCCGATGTATGAGTTTCCATTCGATGAAAAAGGAAGCCACCACAAGCAATCTATGCAAATAGTTAATGCGATATCCAAAGGGAAAATCCCCTCTGATATTGGGCACAGCATTATAAACACAATTTCTTCTATGCTTAACATACAAGAAAAAACAGACTTTGAAGAACGACTAAAGGCGATCGAAGATGCTAGCGAGCAGGATTAACAGGCTAAAGGCTGTGGAGTCTCAAGTGTCTTTTGGTTCAGGTAAGTACGAATCAACAGTTATAGGGTTTGTATCGCCATTATCAAAAATGCTAGTGGCAACATATCACCTAGTCGGGGTTAAGTGGGAGCCAACTATAAAAGAGCCTACAGCTTTCTTCCCTGAGATTGTAAAGCCGATGTTTCTTGCACCAAAAAGATTCATGGCGTTAATAGGTGGTCGTGGTTCTGGCAAAACATTAGTTGAAGGTGATCATGGTTTAATTAACATGCACGACCTCGGGCGGAATATGATGTGTATTCGTGAGTTTCAATCGTCCGTATCTGATTCTGTTCATGCTGTGCTTGGTTCGGAGATACAAAGGCTTGAGCTTGATAATTCTGACGTAACAGAGCGCACCATTAAATTTACACACAATAACGCTATGGCTAGATTTATGGGGTTGAGTCGAAACCCCGAATCGGTAAAGTCTGCTTTTGGCTTTCTTGATTGGTGGGTGGAAGAGGCTCAATTCTTATCTGAAAAATCGTTAAGGGTATTAACGCCAACAGCGCGTAAAAAACCTAAGAAGGGGCTACCAGGAAAGCAAAAGGAAATTGAAACAAATGAGATTGATATGGAAGATGTACGAATGGTCTTTTGTGCCAATCCTGCATCAAGTGAAGATCCATTTAGCCAAAGGTTTATAGTCCCATTCAAGGCTGAGTTAGATACTAACGGTATTTACGAAGATGATTTGCATTTAATAATTAAAATGAACTGGTCTGATAATCCTTGGTTCGATGAGTCAGGCTTGGAAGCTGAAAGATTATTTGATTTAAAAAACTTGCCTCGCGGGACTTATGACTGGGTGTGGGAAGGTGGTTTTAATGACGAGATTGAAAACGGATTAATTAAACCTGAATGGTTTGATGCTTGTATTGATGCGCATATTAAATTAGACATGAAAGAGTTTGGCGTTTCAAAGGTTACACACGACCCCTCTGATTTAGGTAACGATCCAAAAGCTACATTAGTTAGAAAGGGGAATATAATCACCAACGTTATGCAACGTACAGACTTAGATGTTAATGAGGGTAGTGATTGGGCGTTAGGTGTTGCCATTAATGAGAATGCTGACCAGTACGAGTGGGACGTTGGCGGCATGGGTGTGACACTTAAGCGCGATGTTAATGCAGCATTAGATAATAAGCGGATAACCGTTCATCAATTTAACGGGGCAGCTAAGGTTGATCACCCCAAATCAATATACGAATCTTCAGGTGCTTCAAATGTAATTCAACAGAAAACATGGGAGCAAGTGTGCAGAAACTTACGCGCACAATGTTATCTGAAATTACGGGATAGAGTTTACCGGACATATAAAGCCGTTGTTGATAACAAAATGACTAACCCTGATGAGTTGATATCATTCGCGTCAACGTGTGAAAACTTAACTACACTCAGGGCTGAATTATGTAGAATGCCTATCAAACCAAGATCAGATGGTTTATTTGAGTTATATACTAAAAAAGAGATGCGCGAAAAGTTTAAGGTGCGTTCACCTAACTGTGCAGACACGCTGATGATGTCTGAGCGTATTCATGATATTATTAGCCAAACAGAAGAAATTAACTTTGCATCTTTCTATTAAAGGGTTTGACGATGGCAGAAGATAAAGACAACAACGAGCATTTAACATGGTGCAATCAATTAAGCGACTTTCAACAGTCGGACTTAGACCAGCGTCAGCAAGCGCGAGAATGTGACAGGTTCCTACTTGATAAAGATGGTCAATGGGAAGAGTCCGTTGCTCGGTCTTTAGACTCACAAAAAAGGCCGCGCTATACCTTTGATCAAGTTACGCCAGTGATAGAAAATATCATGGCCGATATTGAGGATATGGAATTTGGGTCCAATGTTAAGCCGTCTGGCGGTGATGCCACCAAAGATTTAGCTAAGACCTATGAAGGCATGGTAAGAAGCATTGAAGCTGATTCTGGCGCTACTGATATTTATCGTAACGCTTGTCGTCGTTTAATTCGTCGCGGCTTTGATGCATGGATAGTTAAGGCTAAGTTTAAAGAAGAATGGAGCTTTGACCAGTCGCTAGTAATTGAACCTATTCCTAATGCTATTAATCGCGTATGGACTGCCAACACTTCATCTAAAGCTGACAGCTCAGACAGTGATGTCGCTTACGTTTTAACATCGGTTACACCTGAAGCGTACAAGGAGCAATTTCCAGAGGGTACGATGGTAAGTATTGATGATGCTGATTTAGGTGAGCATTACGATCAATACAGGCCAGAGGTGATTATATTTGGTGAGCGGTACTATAAAAAAGAAACTACCCGCGAAGTGTGCCAATTATCTAACGGTGAAATTGTAGAGAAAGACGATAACTTTGAAAAGATTGTCGATGAATACAAGGCGCAAGGCATCACTGTTGTCCGTGAAAAGAAAGTAAAAGACTTTAAGATTTATCACAGCTTCTTTGACGGTGGCGGAGTGCTATCAAAAGAACGCGAAACAGTATTTAGAACATTACCGGTTGTAACTGTATACGGTAATTTTGAATTGCTTGGTGAAAACAGCAAGATTACATATTCAGGCATCACGCTAAAAGAAATGGATTACCAGCGAGTATTTAATTACGCTAAGTCACGCGAGATTGAAGAAGGCGCATTAGCTCCACGCAAAAAGCTTGTTATGACCAAGAAGATGGCGGCAGGAAATGAAAAGCAAATAGCGTCGTTAAATGTATCAGCAGACCCAGTTTTATTTGTTAACCCTGACGAGCTTATGCCTCAAGGTATACAGGAGATAGGAGGCGCACAGGTTAACCCTAACTTAGCAAACCTAGCTAATGACATGGCAATGGGTATGCAAGTAACCGGAGGCACTAACAATGCCATGAATGGGCAGTATGCGGGTAGAATGTCGGAAGATGCTTTACGTATGCAGATTGACCGAGGAACCGGAGCAACTCGCAAATGGGTTAACGCTTTAGTTAATGGCATCAAACGAACGTGTGAAATAGTAGTGCAAACCATCCCTTCCGTTTATGACACTAAGCAGCAGTTTATGGTTTTAGGTGAAGACGGCACAGAGGAAATGGTTACACTTAATGACGAGGCTTACGATACACAAACTCAGCAAATGGTTAGGGTTAACACGTTAAATAAAGGTCAATACAAAGTTACCTGTAATGCTGGCCCTGCTTTCGCTAACAAACAAGAGGCTGGTTTATCTGCAATGCTTAACTATGCGGCTATTGACCCGTCTATTGTTCAAACTGGCGGTGACTTAATGCTTAAGAGTATTGATGCTCCACTAATGGATGAGATGGCAGCACGTAAACGAGCGCAGATTGTACAAGCAGGGATGATTCCACAAGACCAATTGACCGACGAAGAGTTAGCGGCACAAGCACAAGCGGCACAGCAACCACAACAAGAAGATCCGGTTGTCATGCTTGAGCGAATGAAGGAGGAAAATGTAAGGCTAGCAAGGGAGAATGATGCCGTTAAAAATCAAATATCAATAGCTAAAATGCAAGAGGAAAGCGAGGGTAAGAAAGAGAAGCTACAAGTTGAGGTTCTTGCTAAGTCTCGCAGTATTGAGCAGGAGCAACAGAAGATTGATATTGACGCGCAAGATAAAGGGTACAAAAACGCTTTAGAGTTACTTAAAATTGAATTGCAGGCACAAAAGGATTTAAACACAGAACTACAAAGCAATATGCAAGTCGTGCAATGACCGAAACATTAGTAATAATCAAAGGTTATTGCCTGCCAGGTGAAAAGGTGTGGGTTACAGCCGAAGAAATGTACGAGGTATACGGCAGAATAAACCTCTGTATTGATGACGGGAAAGAGTCGGAAATGATAATCACCGACATTACTGATGAGGGTTTAGTGGTTCAATCGTTACAATAATAAACTAGGGTATTGACACTACCCTTTTATTTTACTATATTAGACTGACTAATCAGTTAAGGAGTAAAAGTATTATGAAATCATTCATCATATTATCAGTTTTACTAATGTCAGGTTGTGGCTCAACGCCTGACCTTCAAACGTTACCTGAAGCAACCAAGGTACTAAGTGAGCATATCGAAAAGGCTAATCTATCAAAGGTATTTTGTGAGGGTACGGGCTTGCACTCTTATTGGGAGGGTATGAATTATTACTCGTTCAAGTGTAAGAATGGCGGCTACTTCACCTTAAGGAAAAGATGATGAAAGCTAGACTGGAGGCTATAGTGCTTGCAGCGTTGCTAATGTTAGCGGCGGGTATTTGGCTGCATGTATTTAAATTATTGGGGTGGATATAATGAGTGACAATAAAAGACAGTATGAGTTCGACGAACTGAAGCGCACCGACTACAAGATAGAAAACCAATTAGACTTTGATGATTGCGCGGATTATTTCGATGTTATTGAGGCTGCATGCAAGCTGTTAGTTGATAATTTCGATATAGCCCATGACGGAACTTATATCAAAGAAATAATTGAGCAAGCTTGTTTTGAGAGTGCTAAGAGGGGGTGTGATGAATAACTGTGAAAAGAAATTAGACGCGCTTATTGATGCGTTAGGGTTTGATGTTGAAGAGGTGGCTGTTTCCGATTCTTTGTGTAGAGATACGATCTTTGATTACAAACTAACTAAGCGTGATGATAAGTTAGCTTATTTAGAGTCTATTTGTGGCGAGGATGGTTCAGAAGATGAAGAAATTTAACGCGGGCGATCTATCAAAGAAACCCTCAGAAGTATTCGCAGCCGCAAGGGGTGAGGGTGCAATTATTCAGCATAAGGATAGGCAAGGTAAAGTTGTTGAAGAGTTTGTTATATTGCCAATTGTGCACAATATATTAACTCTAAATAAATCTTGCGGTGATGTGGAAATGTTCCATGTTGATAAGTTCATATTGAATAAGGGGTGATTTATGAGTGACTGGATGAAGGGTTTGATTGATGCTGAGGTGGATTGGGCGGCACTTGGCAGGGTTATTTGTAGAGAACAAGCATTGTACAACACAAAAGCAATGATGAGCCATGAATATTCGAGTGGTTACTTTAGCTATGTAACAAATAAGCTTGATAGAGAGTGGAGGGGTAATTTATGATTGATATAGATAATTTAATAAAAGAAATCAATGTGGATAAGGTGGTGATTTATGAAACCAAGGATGAAGTTTTATAATAACGGCAAGTACACAGGTGATTATTCTGGTGAAGTTGCTGTAAATGACTCGCTAGATGAGTACAATTGCTACATGTATGTTTTGGAGCAGCCCGACCTGTGTTTATTTAGGTTTTGCAGGGGTCCTGTTATCTATAAAGCATTTCATTTCATAAATAAACTGCACAGCTTGGTTTAATTGGCGTTTTTTGTTTTAGCGTGTATAATACATCCGCGCTTGGTAATTAGTAGCCGCCTGACCGAAGTCAGGAAACGGCAAGGTTACAGGAAAGAGGGAAACACTAGTCAATGCCCTGTAATACAGGTGCTCTCGGAGTTTAGTTTAGCTTGGTAGAACGCACCGTTTGGGGCGGTGAGGTCATAGGTTCAAATCCTATAGCTCCGACCAAATAAAAAATAAAACCGCTTAATTGCGGTTTTTTATTGCCCGAATTTTATTTGATGCCCTCGCGACACCTACCGAATTAATAACACTCCAATTCAAAATAACCGAATTATGTACAGGTATTTGCTAGTGAAGCGAATTAGTTGTAAAATAAACTTAAAGGTTAACGTTACACCTTAAGTAGCGGCTAAAATTCTCCGAAAGGTGCTTAAAATGTCAGATGAAAATAACGAAGGTATAGTTATGCCTGCTGTAGTTAGTGATAAACCGATTACAGAGGAAATAATCCAACCTGAAATTATCGCTGAGTCATCCCCAGCTAGTGAAGAAAATCACGAACAAAAATCAAATGGGGTTCAAGGTCGTATTAATGACTTGACGGCAAAACGATACAAAGAAGAACGACGCGCAAACGAGGCAGAACAAAAGCTCGCTACATTAGAAGCTCAGTTAGCCACACAAACGCCAGTCGTTCAATCAGCGCAAGATAACGCGCCCGTATTGCCTGATGACATGTACGATGAAGAAGCTATGCGGAAATACCATATTGATAGTCAGGCGTTTTACACGTCTACTGCACAGAATGCCGCTAAGTCTCAATTTGAAACCCAACAACAAGCGAGTGTGCAACAAGCTCAAAACGCGAAGCATCAAGCTAATATTGACACTTACGCATCAAACGCAACACGCGACGGTGTGGACTTTGACAAGCTAGCAATTGCCGAGCAAACGCTTAAGCAAAATGGTCTTAGCAATGAATTAGGTAATTACTTATTAAGTGATCCTAACGGCGCTAAAATAGTGGAATATCTTAATGATAACCCTGCTGAAATGCATGAAGTATTAAAGTTAGATCCTGTATCTGCTGGTATACGCATTGCCACTGAAATTAAGGCCAAAGTTTTGTCGCAAACTCCGAAAGTATCTGGCGCGCCCGATCCTATCCCTGAAGTGACAGGTGGTGGGTATGTTGCAGTTGATGACTTCAACAAGAAATACCCTGGCGCAGTAATAATTTAACTCCTTAAGGAATACATACAATGCCTAATAATTACCAAAGTAATACAAACGAGAAGTTGCTTCGTAGCTTCATTAAAGGCTTCGAGTCTAGCACTGTTTTATTAAACACAGTGTCTAAGCAATTAGTAAATGACCTCGATGCTTCAACCGGCGCAGGCGCTACACCTGTTAAAATGAAACGCCCTACACAATACAAGCCTGTACGCTCTGCTGATGGTGATTTAACGTCAACAACTGCAAACCCTGTGCAAGTTGGTTCTGTCTACGGTCATGTTTCAGCTAACGGTTACATTACTGTTTACGTTGAAAACACGCAAGTAGAAGAAGCGCTAGAAACTGATCAACTAGATGCGCTGTTAATGCCTATCGCAGAAGATATGGTTATCACGTGTGAATCTGAATTAGCGCAGTACATGACTCGTGCGGCTCAGTTACATTCAGGGACGGCTGGTGTTGCGATTAGTAAATGGTCAGACATTGCTAACGCAGGCGCTTTATTTAAAGAGATTGGCGCCCCTGCTGGTAAAAAGTATGCAGCTATCAACTCTTTTGATGAAACTGTGCTTGCTGACTTGCAAACTCAGTTAGGCGTTAACCCTGAAGTAAATCAAGCGTGGAATGATGCGGTTATCAAAACTGGCTTTGCTGGTTTAAACCAAGTTATGACTACTAACAACCTTGATGAATATGCTTCTGGTGTACCTGGTACTGGTATTACGTTAGCGGCTACCCCTGCTGCAACCTACGTAACATATAAAGATAGTTACCAAATGTCTTTATCGTTAACAGGCTTAACTGTAACTACTGGCACACTTAAAGCCGGTCAACAATTATCGTTCCCTGCATCTTCTTTATTGAATATGCGCAATGGTAAGATCGTACGTAAGAGTGGTACTGCTGTTCCATTTACTGCAACTGTATTAGCTGACGTTACTGCTGACGGTTCTGGTAACGCAACTGTATTGGTGTCTGGTGCTGCTATCTTTGAATCTGGCGGAGCATACAACACTGTTAACGCTGCATTAACTTCTGGCGACACTGTTACCATTATTGATGGTGCTACTTCGGTAGATAAACGCCCTGCACTTGCATACTGTGAAGGTTTTGTTGGTATGGGTTCGGTTGTTCTTCCTAAGCTACACTCGATTGATTCGAATATCATCAACCATAAAGGCGTTAGTATTCGCGTACATCGCTTCAGTGACGGCTTAGGTAACAAAAACCGTTACCGCTTTGATATCTTACCAACGTTCGCCACTTTCAACCCAAGCTGGGGCATCCAGTTGGAAGGAACAGCATAAGTTTAAAAGCTTATCAATTGGTGTTATTATTAAGGGACTTTAAACAGTCCCTTTTTTTGGAGCTAAAATGCACATAACAATGTTAATTAAAAACAATCAAGACGAGGTTATACAATGCGTTATTGATGACTCATTTAAATCAGACTTTGAAGCGTTGGGGTTTGTTGATCACGACTCAAAAATAAAGCCTAAGCCTAAAGCAAAAGTAACCAAGGCCAAAGCCGATGCCTAAAAAGATTGATTTAGTTAACGGTGCTTACCAGTTGATTAGAATCAGCGGGTTAACGTCGAATGCTGTACCTGAAGAAATATCCATAGGGGTGCAAGTCTCTGATGATTTAGCGGGCGAGTTATCCACAACGTTAGACACAGGTTATATACAGCCTGTTGAGTATGGCACAAGTGATCCGAACGATTATTCAGGATTGACTGCACAAACTGCTGGCCCATTCAAGAAGCTATTAGCTATAGAGCTAGTGGACTTTTTCGGCAAACAAGTGCCGATATCTCTCAAGATGAATGCAGATAAAGGCCTTAGGTCGCTAGAGCAATTGCTAGTTAATGTATTGCCATCACAAAACCCTGGTACTCTACCTATTGGCTCTGGTAACGAGTGGGACTATCGTGGTGATAAATTTTATCCTGAGCCTATTAGTGATGATGATGCAGATTATAAGTATCAAAGTGACGTATTTCAAGTACCTATCGATTGGACGCAGTGGCTAGCGGGATTGTATACTTTATCAGCGGTAACTTATGAGTTTGACGATGGTATTGTCCTTACTGATGAGGCTATAACTGATAGTATGTCAATTGTAACTGTTAGCTTCTCTACTGCTGGTCAGTTTACCCTGTGCGCTAAAGCCACTAATTCAGATGGCGATGTTAAAAGTGAAAAAGTCATATACAACGTCATAAAATGCAGCAGCAACTACTACCCATAAGGTTTGATAATGGCTTCAATACCGTTTATTAAAGGCGATAAAGCAGACAACAATACTGATTACCGAGACTCATTGCCTGTAAATTATTATGCTGTATTGCGTAATATTTCCGGCGAGCAGGGTTACATGCTTAACTATTACGGGTTATCTACTTTCGCCACAGGTCAAGGCATTAGTAGAGGCTCTATGTGGGTAGCGCGTACCACCTTTGAGGGGCAGTATAGAGTATCGGGTCAGAATTTAATCAAGATTGAAGATGATGAAAGCGCAACTATTCTGGGTTATATCGGCGGCACAGGGCAAGCATCATTAACTTACTCGCTTAACAACTTAGCTATCGTTGCTAATGGCAAGCTGTATTATTACAATCCAACAGCAGGGTTTAGACAGATTACAGACTCAACTGTTGGTACTCCTATCGATATTGTATGGTCAGACTTTCGGTTTATTCTTACTGATGGCGAATACTTGTTTCAATCTAAAAGCTTGGATGAAGAAGCATACGAGCCGTTGGATTTTCAAGGGTCGGACTTTCAGCCAGATCAAATATGGGGTGTTGGACTTAACGATGACAACGAGCTAATAGCGTTTAACGAATTAACTACCGAATACTTTATTAACACAGGTGTAAATAACACTACCTCAGTCGATCCAGCAACGGCTAACTTTTCATATTCACGCATACAATTAAAAGCAGTGAAGTCTGGTATTGTAGGCACTCACGCAAAGGCTGAGCATAAAGATGCTTGGTACGTACTATCAAGACGCGCTAATACTCAATATCAATTTACAATAATTCAACCAGGTTCGTCTGAGTCAATAACCAGTCGTGAGATTGAAAAGGTACTTGCTACTTATACCGGTGATCAACTAGCTAAAACCGTCATAGAGGTATTCACCAAAGATGGCGTTACGTGGATGATTGCCCACCTACCAAATGAAACACTCGCTTATAATGATACTGTCGCTAAGAAGTTCGGAATTGAATTGGCTTGGTCTATATTAAAAACTGACGTACTTGGCGATGCCACTTATCGCGGCAAAGATATGACGTATGATCCGAGATTCAGCAAGTGGTGTATCGGTGATAAATTAGACGAGAAAATAGGCTTTCTCGATGATTCTGTGTGTACTCATTATGGCGCAATAGTCGAAGGTATGCTGTATACGCCTGTTATGGATATGGAGGCACTTTCTATTGATCAGCTAAGGGTTGAAACTATCCCAGGCATATCACCAGATAATGACGCCACTGTATTTATATCTCGCTCAGAAGATTTACGAGTTAACGGCATGGAATGGACGGCAGAATACGGCTCTAATCTTGACTACAATAAAAACTTTGAGGTTAGGCGTTTAGGGTATGTTAGAAATAGCGTATCATTTAGACTAAGAACAGCATCACGGTCAAGGATGGCATTTTGCCGGCTTGATGTGGATGCTTCATAATGGCTGACCCTAGACGAATAGCAACAAGGCGAGCGGTATTAAGTTATAGCCAGTTAAAAAAAATGAACCCTCAGTGGGATCCATTGATGATTAATGATTACCAAGGGATATTACCTGATTTTGCCTTTATCTCTGATGAGATAGATGACTTAGAGGTCGTTGTTATTGAAAACAGTAGTGATATTGTTGAACTGCAAGACTCTCATTACCCTAGTCTTTCAGCTCAAATGCAACAGATACAAAAACAATTAAACGGATTGCCTGAGTTCACAATTGATACGACTGGCTTTACAACTGATTTAAGCTTCATAACAACTGATAAGGTTATAGCGTAATGGCTCAACAAAATATAATTATAGGCACTCAAGACGCCAAAGCAGGCGATACTTTATTTTCTGCTTTCACGAAAACAGAAGCTAACTTCACTGATCTGTACGATAATTTAGGCTCAAACAATACGGTATACATACGCGCCGAAGCTGACTTACCAAACAAAACCGCTACAACATGGGTTATGAACCCTGACGTACCTTACAAATTAGCTAGCTCTTTCACCACTAGTTTGCAAGCAATTCCTGCGGCAGGGGCAAGCCTTAGAGGGGATAACTTAGGAAGCCACATTCTTTCATTTTCTGGCTCAGGGTCAATGTTTAAAGGTACTGACGTTGACTTTTATATTAATAATATAACTATTGACCCTGGTATTGCAAATACAGGGTTTGAGTTTAACGATACGGCTGGCGGGGTGCGTAGGTTTATATCTGAAAACGTACAGGTATTAAACTGTGCTGTATGGGGTAAGTTCACAGATATGCTTCTGTCTCAGGTGTCAAATTGTAGCGGTGAGAACGCTGCGCAAGGTGTTCAGTTCTTCGGTACTTCGGGGGTTGTATGGTCTATAGATAGGCTTGCCCTTACATCATCAAGTGCAACATTTAAAGCTATCGATATGGGTACGGCTACAGCGCCAGTGATCGAGCTGGATGATTTATTTGTAAATGCTCCGGCTGGGGCTTTTGGCTTATCAGGGCTTGCCAACAGTGGTAACGTTCCCGTAGGGCGAAGGGGAAGAGTTTCGGGTTGTGAATTCATAGGTGGCATGACTGACTTGCAAAACCTAGTTGTTAACGATGACGTCAGATGGTTTTTTAATGACAATTCCCCCACTGCTGATACTTTCCCTGACTCGCTTATATCATTCAGGGGCAACGCTACAGAGACGATTATAGGCGTAGTTAATACGCCTGTTTTGGTTGCTGGCACATGGATTGATCAAGGCTCCTCTTTATTCTCAACAACATCGGCGGGACGTGTCACCTCACTGTCAGAAAGACCGTTAAAGGCTCCTGTCACAATATCGGCAGGCTTAATATCTAGTGGTGGTGGTGGTATCGCTGTTACGGTATACCTTGCTAAAAACGGGGTAGTTGATGTGGCTAGTGGTATTGACATTTCAATAAGTGGCTCACTTGCTGAAACGTTAACAATACCCTGGCAAATTACCTTTGCTGAAAATGATTATGTGGAAGTATTTGTTGAGAATAACTCTAACACTACTAATATTATTGTTGACCACGCAATACTAAGGGTTCTGTAATGGCAACCAAACAGATAGTTGACAACTTTAAAAACACCATTGTAGATACGGTGCAAGTTGCGTTTACTGCCACAGCGCCCGTAGTTATAGAGGCATTCACGGCAGTCAACAACTCCACAGTTAACGCTAGTTATAAAGCCTACATTGTATCAGCTTCAGGAGTTGAGCAGCCGCAAGTACCGCTTACGGTGATTGTATGGGGTGATAATGATTTTGGTCAAGGGCTGGCCAATCAAGTTATCCCTGCTGGCGGATATTTAAAGGTAGAATCATCAGCTTTAGACTCTATATACTTTACTGTTTCTGGTAGGGAAGTTACGGGTTAAGTTACGTGATATAATAAACAAAACAAAACGAGGGCGGTACAATGGGACTTTTTGACTTTACCAAGAAATTCAGAACAGGGCGAACAGCGGCAGGAAAGGCGGGTGATGCAGCGGCGGCACAAGCTAAAGAGTTGGGTGCTCAAACACTAGCCGAGCAACAAGCTTTAAAAACTCAGATAGGCGGTATATACCAGCCTGTTATGGACGCCGGAGGTGCTGCCTTTAATGATTTGTCTGGTTATTATGCGGGTGATCAACAGCCTATATTAAATCAAGCTATGGACTCGCCGTTTATGAGCCAATTAGTTAATCAAGGTGAACAGGCAATTGCTAGAAACGCACAGGCAACAGGTGGTTTTAGGTCTGGTTCGACTCAAGAGAACTTAGCGGTTAATAGTCAAAATGTATTGATGAGCCTTGTTAATCAAGTGTTACAAGGTAAGCAAGGAATCGCTAACGCTGGCATGGGTGCCACTGGTGCGTATTCTGATGCACTTCAAAATATACAAGCGGGTGTTGGTGCCACTCGCGGTCAAATTGCCAACGTTGACATAGCTAATGCGGCACAGAAGTCAAACCAAGCAGCAGGTATGACGGGGTTATATGGCAGTGTTTTAGGTGGCGCTGCTTCTGGTGGTACGACTGCATTGATGAGTGATGCCAGGCTTAAAAAGAATGTAGTCAAGGTTGATGAAAAGCACGATCTCCCTTGGTATACGTGGGATTGGAATTCAAAGGCCGAAGAACTAGGCTTAACTGGTAGTGATGAAGGTCATATCGCACAAGAGGTTCAAGTTGCTAGACCTGAGCTTGTTGTGGAAAGAAACGGCTACTTAGCAATTAATTACGGAGGCTTTTAAAATGGCAGGTTTTCAAGTTGATATGTCACCACTGGTGAACAGTTCTATAAATATGGGTAATACTTACCGGGGTATTGGGCAGCAATTAGGCGGTTCGATTCAAAACGCCGGTAATATGTACGCGCAAAAGCAACAGCAAGAGCAACAGTTATTGCAGCAGCAAAACACACAGGATGAGCTTAACAGGGTTAAATCAGCAGCTATGGGCGGCAATGAGCAAGCGTTTGAATTGCTAATGACAAACTACCCTGGCGAGGTTCAAGGGGTGGCTGAATATTTACAGCAGAAGATGACGCACAAGCAAGAGCAAAACCAATACGATCAACAGAACACCGAATTCAATCAATCACAAACTGTATTTAACCAAGAGCAGGCCGAGAGGCAGGAAGGTATAGATGCTGAAGCAAAGAAAGCAGCCAACCAAGCGACAGTTAAAAAACTCCATGATGTTAAGTTACTACCAGCAGATAAACAGGATGCCGCACTAAATGAGATTATAGGGAACGAAACTGATGATTTTGGCCCAGAAGAACTCGCCATGTACAAAGCTGATCCTGATGAGATACTTAATCGTGCAACTGTCGAGTATTACGGTGAGGATTTGGCAAAGTCTATGTTTGGCATCGGTGGTGATGCGATAAAGCAACAAGAGCTTGATATCAAGCAAGAGGCTAACGACATAAGGCGGTTAGAAAACAAGGAGCGCGCATTAGATAGGCAGTTAGCAAGAGAGACTAACGAGCTAAAAAGGCAGCAACTAGAAGACAAGATAGTTGACACAAAGACTAAAAAAGAATCCAAGATCAATGACGTAAAAGTTGAGGGGGAAAGGGCGATTGTTGATATAGATGACGCGACAAGTGTGGCTAGCGCAATTCTTGCGCATCCAGGGCTGGATGCGTCCGTGGGTGGGACTTCATTATTTCCAACTATACCAGGTAGTGATGCGTCTAACTTCGAGTCAAAGTTAGAGCAGTTTAAATCAAAACAGTTCCTAACAAACATACAAAAAATGAAAGGGATGGGGTCATTATCCGAGGCTGAAGGGAAGAAAATAGCAGCGGCAGCAGGTGCTTTAGATCTAAATATGTCAGAGGATGCGTTTAGGGCTGAAATGCAGGTGATAATAGACGGACTCAAGAAGGCGAAAACCTTTATAAATAAAAAATACGGCAACACAGGGAGTTCAAGCACCAACAAAGCAGAAGGTGCGAGCAATCCGGCGCCACAAGCGGCACTACAAATGCTACAACAAAATCCAGCAATGCGTGAGCAATTCAAAGCCAAATACGGCTATTTACCAGAGGGCATGTAATGGATAATCCTTTTGACCAGTTTGATAGTGTGTCTCAACCGAATGCGTTTGATCAATTCGACGCAGTATCACAAGCGCCGCAACAATTTAACAATGAGGATGTACCGCGATCTGAGGGTGTGGCATTCCCGCAAGACCCTAATCAACCAATTAAACCCGAAAGAACATGGGGTGAAGTTGCCGAGGGCGTGGGAGAAACTGCGTTAACTTTAGGTACTGGCGCAACTACTGGCGCTTTAGGTTTTTTAGGTGGCTCAATCGAGGCCGCAATAGGTAAATTAACGGGCGGATTAACTGAAGAGGAAGCAATCAAGTTAATTCAAGAGCGCTCTGGTGGGTTAACTAACATGCCAGAAAGTGAGGCGGGGCAAGAGTATGTAAAAACTATCGGTGACACTTTGGGCGTGTTACCTCCTGTGCTTGGTGCTGGCCCTGCTGCTGGACTTAACGCTCTAAGATACAGACCAGAAACACCAACAATAAGAAGAAACTCACCGGCTTCTAATTCTGTAGGTGCAGCACAAACAGATTTAAGTGTAGCTAGGGGATCGCAAGCGCAAGGATTACCCGTACCAATAGCATTAACTAAAGGACAAAAAACACAAGATTTACCTACGCAAAGGTTTGAAAGGGAAACGGCTAAAACTGAATTAGGTGGTGATTTAAGGGCGCGTTATGTTGAGCAAAACGAACAGGTTTTACAAAATATTGATGCGTTTATAGATGAAACCGGAACTAAACTACCTGACCAACAAAGCGCAGCGCAAACAGGGACAGCCGTTGATTTGGCCTTAAGAAATAGAGCGGCAAAGGATAAAACAAAAATACGTAACGCTTACAAAATTGCTGAAAACTCAAAAGAGGCTAACGAGCTTGTTGATATATCCAACGTGGCCAAATACCTTGACGAGAATAGCTCAGGCATGAGTACAGCGCCTATTATGAAAGTGATAGAGTCTGAATCAATAAAACAAGGCTATGGCTCTGGTTCTATTGCCGATGGTACTTTCAATATCGGTGATATGACGCTTAAACAGTCTGAAGGGTTGCGGAAGGTGATCAACAAATTCACTAAGGGCGATGACGCTAACGATATTCGCGTAGCTTCAGAAGTCAAGGGTATCATTGACGAGGCCACAAAAGACTCAGGAGGCGCAACTTACAAAAGAGCTAGAGGCTTAAGGTCTGATTACGCTAAGAAATATGAAAGGGTTGAGATAATCAAAAACCTTTTAGGTAAAAAAAGAGGGAGTGACGACAGGAAAATAGCGCTAGAACAAGTAAAAAATAAAATCGTTGATACAGGTACGGTTGCAGATTTAAAGCAGGTTAAGCGGCTACTTACTTCAGCAGGTGAAGAGGGTAAGCAGGCGTTTAGGGAAATACAAGCGCAAACCATAAAAGACTTCCGTGAAAGTATAACTAGCAACGTTGGCAGAGACCCGAATGGAAACCCTTTGGTATCAGCCGCTAAACTTGACAGGGCTATAAAGGCACTAGACCAGAACGGAAAGCTAGATATATTATTTACTAGCGACGGGGCCGATCAACTAAGGTTCTTAAATGATGTAGCTAAAGATGTATTTGTATCACAGCCTGGCGCAGTGAATTACAGCAATACATCAACCGCTATAGTTGCCGCGCTTGATTTGATGGGATCAGCATTTGCTGGTGTTCCATTGCCTTTAGCTATTGCAGTTAAAAAAGGCGGTTCAATGATGAAAGAAAGAAAGACCAAGAAGCTTATAAAAGAGTCCCTTGATTAATCGAAGCAGAATTTACAAATAAAAACCAGCAGTGCGAACGTCATTAGTTCAAGCATAAAAACCCTTAATTAAAATAGTATAAACAGAGTTTAGCAAAAAAAACCGTTAAATAAACCAAACCACCGTAAACTAAATAAATAGGTGATAAAATGTCATTAGTAATACTACCAATTATGTACGTGCCAGACCCTGTAAAAGGCCGGCCTTTATTCAGCGGGCAAATATACGCGGGCACTGTTGACTTAGATCCCCAGGTGCAAGCAAACCAAGTTCAACTTTATGTAGTGCAGGAGGATGGAACATCCGTACCTGTCCAACAGCCTTTTTTGTTGTCTGCTGGCGGAGTCCCTGTATATAACGGCTCTTATGTTCGACTGGCTGTTTCTCAGGATAATTATTCGCTAAAGATTCTAGATAAGCAAGGCGCCCAGGTTTACTACTTTGATAACGCAGCAGACGACGGAAGCGGAGGTACTGGAAGTATAACAATAGAAAGAACGTTTACTCTTTCTGATGGCCAGTTGGTTATTGATACCGGAGATTTGACGGCTTCAGGCGCGTCTTTTTATGTGGGTAGTCGAGGCGGAGACAGGGGAAGGCTTTTTATTGGTGATGACTACACCGTCACCGGAGTGACAGAAATACAGTTAACAAAATCATACCCTGCTGGCACTATTTGCACCGCTATTTCTGACGAGTACACTGGGCAGGATAATTTAACAGTTAGAAATACACCTTTCGGAACTACTATATCGAACTATGAAAACCTTGTTGATGGCATTCATGTGATGGAGTCAGTAACAGGTAATGTTTACATGTTTTCCAATGCAAACCTATCTTTGGAGGTTTCTTTTGACAGCTTATCGGGGTACTACATTCCGCCCTCAACGGACTTAACCGGCGCTTCTGGTGCTTGGATTCTTGTAAGTGGCTCCATAACTGCTGATGCATCCGTTATCGTAGGATCAGGGGAAAAGCACGAAACCATTAATTCACTACTGGCAGCGCTAGAAAACATCACATCAGCTAATAAAAATTCTATGGAGGTTACCCTAAAGGCAGGCTTTGTGATGGCTGAGCAGGTTTTAATATACGGCAGCAATCTAGGGTGGATTAAAATAAGCTCGGTAGATTCAGAGGTTGTTGTTTCAAGGTCGGCTATGGTGCTTGATCTAGGTTCGTTTGATAGCTCGATACCTGCCTTTGGTGGTGTAAGCTCAACACTTCCCGTAATAAATACGGCATTCAGGATGGACACTAGTGGGTCTGCTATAGCAAGGCAGGACGGGTTGTTTGTTGAGAACGGCAACGCTATAATTTTACCTGGTGCCGGATTTCAGGATTTTACAGAGGTTGGAATATACGCTAACTCTGGTTCAGATATAACAGCAGAGGGCACCAATTGCAGTGGCAGTGGGGTTTATGGTTATTTTTCATTTAAAGCATCCTCTGTAAATTGTCAAAGTGCTATTGCTGATAATTGCGGCGAGTATGGGCTATATATAAACAGAGCATCACAAGGAAGCGCAAACCTTGCAAGATTTAACAATGCGGGCGTTAACGCTGTAAGAGTGATCCGAGCGTCAACGCTGTCATGGGAAGATGGCGTTGGCATAGGGTCAGGAAGTGAAGGGTTGTATGTATTAAACTCTGTGGCCCAGTGTTTAAGAGCCGATGTTTCCAACTCTGGACTGGCTGGGGTATACTCCCATGACTCGTCATCAGTTGGCTTTAGGGAAGGGGTTGCTATAGCTTGCGGTGGCGAGGCTACAATATGGGCGTTTAGGCATGGGAATATCGACGCTGACAGTGCAATACTTACGGGGTCCTTATCATCCACTGCCGCAGTTTTGGCGCAGAGAGCATCAAATATAAATATTCAAGATTCAGACTGTTCAGGGTCTACAGCAACATACGGTATCAGGTGTTCAGAGTCGTCAAATACTAACGCTAAAGATGCAAACGCTCAAAAGGGCGCGTCCCCAGCACCAGAGGATTGCTCTGTAGAGTTCGGAGGCACCATCGGTTTTAATGGTGGCACTGGTGGTACAGATACCTCAGTTAACACTATTACCTCTAAAGGCATCATTTTTCAATAAGGGCATACAATGAGACAATTTAATACACTAACAGGTTTTTTAGATAGTAAGTCACTAAACATATCAACAAGCGATACCGTAGAGCTTCAGGGGTTCAGTACGATAGGTGATGGATATAGCTCAAAGTTTCAGCATAACGGCGTTACAGGCCAAACACCTAGCCAGTCCCCTGTTGATTTAGGTTTAGCTATCCCTACACTTAATGACGCCGATGGGAATCAGTGGGTTTTGATTAGCGGAGCGGAGCAGGAGTTTAACGCCACTCTATTTTACCCCTCCCCTTTTGGCGATAGTGGAAAGGGAATGTATGCCTTTCTTGATTCTTCGTGGGTTAAGCTTAGCGATACAACATTTATATCACCAATCACAACTACAGAACTAATTAATAGCTCAGCCGCCTTTTTGAGTGATGCTAATATAACAACCACAGGCTTCACTGCTAGCGGTGATGGCGGCTCTGGCTCATGGATTCAAAATGGCGTTACAGGGCAAACACCTAGTCAATCACCTGCACAATTAGGTGATGCGTTGTTAAATGACGCTAATGGTAATCAGTGGGTTATTGTTGGTGATACTGTAAATGTACAGGCGTTCGGAGGGGTGATTGATGGTTCTACAGATAACACGCTGGTAACTGCTGCTATAGTAGAATGGGGTAACAAGGTGTTATTTCCTGTCGGCATTTATATTACCACGTCATTCGTTTTGACTAATAAGCGTATTGAGATTGAAGGGGCCGGAGAGGGTTTAACAGTAATAAAAATGTTAAATAATGCTGTGCAGAATGTGTTTAGCCTGTCTGGAACTGGATTTTTAAAAGCCTCCAACTTGACGATAGACCAAAACTTCGATAACAATTCAGGAGGTCATGGGATAAGGAGTGGCGGCTGTGATGGTTTGATTCTTGATTATGTAACTATACAAAATTGCGCAACCTATGGTATTGGGTTTCAGGGGGGGACAGCTAAGGGGGTGAGCCTTTCTAACTTCACAATAAAAAACACTAACTCAGATGGGATTGATATAAAAGACTATAACTTTGATAATGAGTGTATTTTTATAACAAACTATAGCGCCATTAATGTATCTATAATACAGTCGGATGATGTTGCGTTAGATATTCGCGGTGAAGTTTGCGTGAATGGCATGACCGTGCAGACAGTTACAGCTAGCAGGGGCGTAAGAACTAGAGTGGTTTCTGCACAAGGACGGGCTGGCTTCGGTGTTGTTAATAATGTATCGTTTACCGGTCATGGGTCGGGCGGTACAATAGCACTACATCTTGAGGCAGACGAGGGTAATATGGCATTCAATAACATAGCAACTAAAAATTGTGACCAGTCAGTCCTTCAATCACTAAGTTCGGTGGGTGGAATTATAAGCAACCTAACTGCTACGGGTATTCATGGTGACGGGATGTCCATAGGAGGGTCTGATTTAATAATTAACGGATATACAGGGAAAAACACAGTAGGATCATCCAGACTGTGTGATGTAGAAGTGTCAGCAATTAACTTTAGCTTAAGAAACTTTCACGTAGAAGAAACCACAGCAAGCATACAGGCCATTCGTGTGCAAGCGGGGGCCGTTGAAACTAACTTTTCAAGCGGAACTATCAGAGGTGGCAGTATAGGAGATTCAGGAACAGGGACAGTGCAGGATAATATAAGGCTGTTATAAGCGCTTAATTCGACAATAGCGAAAAAGCCCGTACCTCTACGGGCTTTCATTTTATGCCCCGTTATTTAGTTTAATTATTTCAAATTGTATGAATTCTTCGCCTTTTTTAACCTTGACCTTTTCAGTTACCGCCCTGACAACTCGGTTATCATTAAAGCTATACTTCTTTTGTAAGCAATCTTGGAACGGTTTAATCGGATTATCCCAGTCACTACCGGCAGAGCTAAAGCCCCACTTCAAATGTAATTCTAAATCACCTTCCGGTATATCCATAGGGCGAAGCATTAGCAACACTGCCTTTTCAAAGTTTCGGTATTTTTTAGTCTTAACCCTTCTTCCTTGCCATGCTTCATTTACTGATAGCGGCTTAATACTTAATATCACGCGTTAGTCTCCAATATTGCATGATGATTAATCATCGGCGGCACGTCATAACCAGCGTTTGACATAGATGTTACAAGTTGCTCGTAAATATCACGCTGATTACCAAACTTTTTAACAAACTCTTTTTTTGAATGCCCTACATGAAATTGATGTTTTAAGTTAGGTTCATGCAATTCATACGGTACCGGTATTATAAACCAGTGGCCAATGTGTATTTTATTGTGCTTAGCGGTACGACCTAAAACATGATGTCGCTGTATATCGGTACGCCCCTCGTACTCGTGCCCGTACAGGTCACCCAAGCCGTTTTCGTTTACATAATCGGTAATGTCATCCATCCATTTTCGCTGTTTTACGTTTGCCTGTTTAGCCACTTCAGCCTCTCTTATTTTTGCTGTTTCTACTTTGTGTATAGATAATACTTTGCTGTTAAGTTGCTCAGATGTTTTAAATTTATATTGCGGCATACAGTCCAGTGATGCTTTCCTATTAGACCAAGCCCAATATTCTCCGTTTTTTATTTCACAGTACATTTATCACCCTTCACCTCGCAAGGCTTATAATGAACCTCTTCCACAGGAATTATCACGCTATCATCCCCTGATTCATAATCGTAAACTAGGAACCCCGCCATACAGACTAATGATATGCCTAGTGCTATGTTTTGTTTCATTTACTTACTTCCGTTTGATTGCTTTAAAATATAACGCCATGGCCAGTGCCACAACAGCCCACCCAAAGCACACGATTAGTAAAAAAATAGCAAACCTTTCATCATTCATCACTCACCCCTTATCAGTTTATAAATTATTACTTACTGCTATAGTTAATTAAACATGCATGAACATCAACTCCAGGGCTGTAAGTTTTCCCGCAAAGACTACACTTAACCACGTAATACCGTCTAATTTTTGGTTTCATTGGTTTTTGTGTTATTTCTGTTATTTCTGTGCTCATTATTCACCCCTTTATATATAAACTTAAAAAGTAACTAGTCGCAAACCCTGCGGTCAAAGACACTACGAACACGCCAAGGCAGAACAAAATAAAATCCTTTTTAAGTTTACCTAGTGTCGCCTTTCTCTGATCTTCACACTCCTTAATCCTTAACTTAAAATCTATACCTTTATTGTTACCCATCACTCACCCCTTATCAGTTTATAAATTATTAACCAACCTGTTAACCACGTAAATCTACTAAATATTTATATCCGCAAATAGGCGTTTCATCATCCCCGTTATCTTCATTGTGCGGGCACGTTACCTTTATCACTGCACCATCCCACTCTTCGATTGCCTCGTAATCCATAACCTGATCGGTTGTTTGGCTGCATATAGGGCATACCCAGCTTGCGCACCATTCAATACTATTGACTGTATCCATCTTCAACACTCCCATTCAATTAATACATGCGCTATAGTTGTTTATTGCGTAACTCAGCTAACCGAGCCTTTACCGCTTCATGCTCTTCAGGTGTCGCCCAGTATGGGCGTTTAACCTTACCTTCTGCTTCGCACCTTGCTTTTAGCTCGGCTTGGCGAACTTTGTTTGATTTAGGCAAAATACAACTCCAGCGTTTCTTTTTTAATTCCACGCTGTAACATTTTTTTGTATATCGCTCTTGCAATCTTACAGCCTAACTCTTCATCTTTAACTAACTTAGCTGCCTTTGCGTTACCCGCTTCAGTTCCAGCTTCTTTTACATTAATCTGACCTTCGTTTGTTTGCATGTAAACCATACCAGCGAACTCTTCAAAAGAATCATACTCACCATTTTCAAGTTTAGACCAGTGAATGCCTTCAATGTAATCTTCGTACATTTCGTTAAGTTCGAAGTCGTTATCTTTAAGCCATTGTTTCATTTTGTTCTGCCGTTGCGTTGTTGATGAAGTAACTATAACCTATCGTTAGCGCTAACGCAAGTATTAATATTAATTATTCTGTTCATCTATTAATTCTTGGTACTCTGACTTGCGAGGCTTAAAAAGTGTGATTCCTTTTATTGATGCCCACTCTTCATGTTTTCGTAACGCGTCGAACCTTTCGCCCCGGGTTGCCTTTCGTTGATCACCAGACTTTGCCCAACTCAATCTAACGCCGTTTTCGTCTACCCCTAAATGCTGTCGTGTGAATAACTCATGGGCATCTTCTGAATTAAAAGGGCGACTACCATACCATTCACCATCAGGCTTAATGTATAACGGCATAATAGCCCCATGCCCCGCCATATATTTAGCTGTTGTTGCCATCCATCCACGCCAAAGCCTATCCATTCCCCACTTTCCCGTTCCTGCTGGCTGTGAGTTAATGATAACTAACTTGTGTTCATCGATTTCAGCCTGTATATCATCCATGAATTGCTGAAGGTTATGATTGCTAACTTGTATATCTTTCATTTATACACCTAATCATTTTGGTTAGCTCACTCAACACATGAGCGAGCGTGGATAGGTTTAGTTTATGCTCTGTCATCAAAACGCGCCGAGCTTATCAAATATCATTCCCACCTCGTCCTCGTCAAAGTCGCGACCAACAGGCGAAGCCAACCAGCCACACCCGGTAACATTAACGTTTAACGCCTTTTGTCGAGCCATGAAAGACTGATGCTTAATATTCAAGTCAGCAACAATATTTCTTTGTAGCTCCCTGCTATTTTTGGTTTTAAGCTCTGCCAGTTCCATTTTAATTGTGGGTAACCCTTTCTCAATGCAGAAAATACAAAGCATTACACTCCACTTGTAAGGGTACATTTGAAGCGCATCAGCTAATTTAGGCGTAACCTTTAACAACTCACCTTGTAGATTAACCGGCTCAGGCTGTTGGTCGTGGTCGTTATCATTAACGAAATACGATACCGCTACATTTCGCAGGTGCTTTTCATTCTCAATCGTGACCATGCGTAACGGGTTGTGTTTTTTATTGCGCTTACTCATACTCAAGGCCCCATGCAATATCTAAGTTTCGCTCTAGTGTTCTGCGCTCCAATATCGCGTCTATTCTGCGTCGGCTGTCTGTGTGAATCACCCTGGCAGGTAATGCGTTGTTATTTATAAACGTAGGTGACTTTGTTTTGTCAACACACGAAGAACAGTGGGCGCTCGCTTCGACCTTCTCTTCTTTGCTTTTATACCGGCCACAATTACCACACCAGAACTCATTATCCGGTGCTGGTGATTTATTCCGAACATAACCCGCTTCAAATTTATGTGAGTTAATTACTAGCCATTCATTTAACTCTTTAAGGTCGTAATAGTTAGTGCCGTTTTTAACGAAGGTTGAATTAATGCCTCTATCGTGTCGCACCATACTGCGTAGAGCTTGAACGTTTAAATCGTTATTGTTAGCGAACTGTAAAACTGTTACATTTCCGTGATCGATAAATACTCTTTTCATGTTATAATCTTCCTACTAATTTGGTTGTTAGTGATTCGTGTAGCCGTTAATGTAATGTTAGCGGCTTTTATTTTACCTAAAATACCTATCATCAAACGCGCTTGGCGATATTGCCATTGCTGTAGAGATAAACATACCAACCCGTCTAGCTGCTCGTCTACTCGGTCTATATTTTTCAGGATTGTCAATTTTATCCTGTTCAATTCTAGCGTTTTCAATAATCGCTTCTCTGCGCTTTCTGTTGTGTAACTCTGCGGCACGTTTCTTTATTTGATTGTTGCCCATATAATTATTCATCTTCTACCCCTGTTAATTATAAAAAGTTACTAGCGTTAAATTATCAGGCGCTTTACTATCAGTTGATTTCAACCACTCCTGTAATTCTTCAATCGCTATTTCTTTGCATGGAAACGTGCCGTATAAATCCACGTCGTACCCGTATTGCTTTACAGGTGGTACCGGAATTAACCGACCTTCATGCGTTAATACTTTCCATTCGTAATATTTATTCATTTTATTATCCTGTTGCGTTGTTAAAGATTAAACTCTTCAATCATAAACTTAACACCCTTAACTATTGGTTCGGGCTGCGGTATTTCGTAAGCATCAAGCGTTGCTGTAAACTCACCTAACACCCCATAAATTACTTGGTAGTCTTTATTTATTAACCAATTCTTACCTAGCTCGCTACCTAGGAATTTCATTGCTAACGATGTGTTAGCCCCTGCTGGTATATTCATTTCATTCTCCCGTTGTGTTGTTAATTAATCGTCACTAGGTAGCGACATATCCATTTCTTTGTAAAGCGTTAAAAGCTTGTTTGATAAAGCGTCCACCATAAGCGTTTCCCCGAGTTCGAATCCCATATAAGACTGCCCGCTCTCTTTAAACTTACTTATAACAACTGCATTTAAGTTAAGGTCGCTGAACATATTTACCGCTATGGTCATTAGTGAAAATTCATTAAAGCTCATTTCCAGCTCTATTTTTTCAATCTTTTTAGCTTTCATTTCAATTCTCTTTAGTTGTTGCGTTGATGAACAAACAATAGCAAAGGAATATTAATAAAGCAATAACTTTTACTTGATTGTTATTAATTAATTTGTAATACTTGTTCCCGAAGTCAAAACACTATTAACTAATAAGGCGGTATATATGAGTGATAAAAAAGTACGTGGTTCGTTTCAGATGATGGAGTCTACAAGAAAGGCGATAGCAGATGCGGCAACCAAAGAGGGTAGGACGTTCAATAATATGCTTGAGCAGTTAGCTAAGCGAGCTATTGATAATAAATTAGTTCAGGCATAAAAAAAGGCGCTCCGTAAAAGCACCTAATTAATAACCCTAAGGCAATTATATATGACTAACAAAAAGAAGTCATTTTTACTACACATTGATAGCTTAGATATTCTTGACGACTTAACAAATGGTCAGGCAGGAGTTTTATTTAAAGCTATAAAGGCGTATCAACATGATGATGATTACCCTTTAGATAGTATTGTAAAAATAGCGTTTTCACCATTCAAAAACCAGTTTGCAAGGGATGATGAAAAGTATATTAAAACTTGTGAAAGGCGCGCCATTGCTGGCTCTAAAGGAGGCAAGCAAAAGGTAGCAAATGCTAGCAAATGCAAGCAAGAGGTAGCAAACGTAGCAGATAGTAAGAATAAGAATAAGAATAAAACAAAGAATAAGAATGATAATAAGAGTAAAGAGATAAGTAACTAGCCGGTT
>Ga0255053_10000108_pt1 | contig 40952 bp, 37 predicted proteins | sample JV7_2_22_MG_FD_188635 | JGI IMG/M metagenome (GOLD analysis project Ga0255053, IMG submission 188635) | Seawater microbial communities from Jervis Inlet, British Columbia, Canada - JV7_2_22 | ecosystem: Environmental > Aquatic > Marine > Inlet | place: Canada: British Columbia | collected... | reverse complement strand
CCGTATTCCAGCACCCTGTCTGCAATGATCCCCATGATCCCCTTCGCCGCACCGCCGTAGACGAGTTCGAGGTCGTGGCGCACCAGGACATCGGCGAGGTTTGCCGCCGCGTCGGCGTAGACGGGTCGCACGCCCTTGCTGGATCCGCAATACACGCAAATTCTGCGCATGATCGACCCGGTCAAGCAGACCTGGCGGGGGGCTTGACGCCTTCCACGATGCTGGCAATCTCCGGTCTCGCGGCCCGCAGCTCCTCCGGAGTCAACGAGTCCAGCTCATGCGGAAATACGAGCCACTCAGCCGTCTCCCTGAGATAGTAGTCAGGTACGCGATCAGTTTCGTTGCGGCTGGGCTTGTACCACGGCACGGCGACGCGGATCTCTTCCGGGGTGTTGTCTCTCGCACGTCGCTTGAGCTCTTCGATGACCGCAACGATCGTATTACCGGTATCGAAGACATCGTCGACGATCAGCAGGCGATCGTCGTGACAGATCTTCTTGATGATGTAGTTGAGGCCGTGAACGGCGACAGCGCCCCGCTGATCCACGCCGACATATGACGATGTGCGGATTGCGATATGGTCCGATTCGACGCCGCAATAGGCGAGCATTTCCTGCAATGCCATGCCGACGGGCGTACCGCCGCGCCAGATGGCGATGATCATCGTCGGGCGAAAGCCGCTCTCGAGCACGTCGAGGGCGAGATTGAAGGAATCTTCGAGCAGATCCTGAGCGGAGAGTACGGTCTTGTCCATTGTTGTTCTCTTTTATTACCGGGACTGCGCGCTGTCGCTATAATGCCCGCTCCGAATTCTACCGCACCGAGAGCAAATACGGACCATGGACAGACGATACATCGGCGCGGATGAGCTGTTGCGCGACTCCTTTCAACTCGCAGCGGCGATTCACGACGCGGACTTCAAGCCGGATTTCCTCGTAGGCCTGTGGCGCGGTGGCAGCGGGGTTGGCATTGCGGTGCAGGAAGGGCTCGAGTTCTTCGGTACCAAAACCGATCACATCGCCATTCGTACCTCGTATTCGGGCGCACACCGCTATTCCGAGATGGTCGGCAAAGCCGACCAGATTCGCGTGCATGGCCTGCAATACCTGCTCGAGAATCTGTGTTCGCATCACGCGATGCTGATCGTAGACGACGTTTATAGCACCGGGTCGAGCGTCAAAGCCGTTATCGACCAGCTAACGCGGAAGACGCGACGAAACCTGCCGAAAGATATCCGTATCGCCTCGGTCTGGTACCGGCCGAGCGACAAGACCCTGCGCGCGCCGGACTACTTCATTCACGAGACGAGCGAGTGGCTCGTTCTGCCGTATGAAATGTCAGGTATTCCCCTGCAGGACCTGCGCGACAATCGCCCGGAACTTGCGGACATCTTCGACCGCTTGCCGCCTCAGCTCGGTTCCGACCAGGGGACCTGATGCCGCAGCCTGCAACCCTGTTGCGGCAGCTGTTCGATGCCGCGGTTGCGGCAGCCAGTCCGGCACATTGCATGCCGGCCGCACTCTCGCGACTTCCCGATCGCAATTACGTCGTCGTCGGCGCCGGCAAGGCAGCCGCAGCAATGGCGTACGAGGTAGCGAATCGCTTCCCCGGCAAGACGCGAGGCATGGTCATCGTGCCTTATGGCCACGCGGTGAACTGCGGCAACATAGACGTCGTCGAAGCCGCGCACCCGGTACCAAACAAAGCTGGAGTCGCAGCCAGTCGCCGTCTATTCAACATGGTTTCGGACCTCTCGGTCGACGATCACGTAATCTGCCTGATCTCGGGCGGTGGCTCGTCGTTGCTGACGCTGCCTGTTGACGGCCTGACGCTCAAGGACAAGCAGTTACTGACATCAGCGCTGCTGGCATGCGGGGCACCGATTGAAGATATCAACTGTATTCGCAAGCATCTTTCCGCAATCAAGGGCGGCCGGCTTGCCGCGGCGTGCGTGCCAGCCAGCCTGACGACACTTGTCATCTCCGACGTGCCCGGCGACGATTTATCGGTTATCGCGTCAGGACCCACGGTCGCTGATACGTCGACCGCAGCGGAGGCGATGGAAGTGCTCGAGCGCTACGACATTCACGCGCCCGCCACAATCGTCAGACACCTGCTGCTCGGGCAGCACGATGCAAAACCGTTGCCGTCCTCTGACGTCCACATAGTCGCCACTGCCGAGGATGCGTTACGGGCCGCCCAGCAGCTCGCGGAATCACAAGGCGTCGAGACTCTCATGCTCGGGGATGTGACGGGCGACGCCCGGCAACTTGCAGCATGGCATGCGACGCTGGCGCTGAAGATTGCCGCCGGCGACGGACCGGTCACGCCACCTTGTCTCATCCTCTCGGGTGGCGAGACGACCGTGAAAGTCCAGGGCGAGGGCCGTGGAGGTCGTAATAGCGAATACGCGTTGCAACTAATGATCTCAGCCGACGGCCACCCGGCAATTGCGGCACTTGTCTGCGACACCGACGGCATCGACGGGAGCGGCGACAATGCGGGTTGCATTGTCTTACCGGATTCGCTGCAACGCTGCAGGGATATCGAGCTCGACGTAGTCGCCGCGCAGGCCGCGAACGACAGCTATCAACTGTTCGCGGCGCTCGACGGGCTAGTGATGACAGGGCCGACGCTGACCAACGTCAACGACTTCCGCGCTATTGTCGTAGGCGACCAGTCGTGAACAACTAATAGATGCGGCCGCCGACGCGTACGCTCGTACCGTAACCGCCGCCACCGTGATACCCACCGCCACTGTAAGAACTGTAGCCGACGCTACCGTAAACGGCTGGTGGTTCGCAGGACGCCAGCATCGAGCACGCCGAAACCAGGAGCGCAGTGCGGGCCAATCGGAATATTGTCTGTTTCATGTAGCTTCGCTCCTCAATCCAATGGCCAGGTTTGCAGCGCGACGCCTGCGCCGGATGGACCGGCGATGAAGGCGACTTCGCCTCCAATCGGTCTTTCCTGCGCCTCGACGAGGATTCTGCCACCCAGGTCCTCGACACGTGCCGTAATCGCGGACGGGTCCTTGACGCGCAGGTAGTTCACCCACACGGGTCGTTCTCCCTCGAAGGGGTTCGCCAGTACGCCGGCTCGCGGCGTATCGTCCATCTTCAGCACCCGGTAGCTGCCGTCGTCGACGTCGTGATCAGTATGCTGAAAGCCGATAACGCTGCGGTAGAAACCGGTTGCTTTGTCGACATCGCTCGTCCACAACTCGTCCCACAGCCAGCCGTCGTAATCTGGCTCGTGATCCGGCGGGTCGCCTTCGCTCGTTTGTATCACGGCAAATAAGGCGCCGGTAGCGTCCTCGACGACTGCCATTTGTCCTCGTGCACCGATCGATGTCGGCTCCGCCATGACGACACCACCCGCGTCGGCAACGCGGCTAACGGCGGCTTCGATGTCAGTCACCGACATCGTGGTGATCCACTGCGAGATGTTGTCGCGTTTGCCCATTGATTTGGTGTCGACAATGCCGCCTATGAGCCGGCCGTGATGGCGGATCAGTGTATAGCCACCTGAACCTACGATGCCGATGTCGAGCCCTTGCTGTTCGAACTCCCAGCCGAATAACTGACCGTAAAAACGCTGTGACTCTTCGGGCGTATTCGTTAACAAGTCGCGCCATACGACCTTACCATTAAGGTGTACGTCCGAGGCCTCTTCAGTGATCGGCGGCAAATTGATGCTGACCGCCGCACATCCTGCCACCAGCAAGATGAGCAGAGCTATGCCCGCATTTCGAATTGACACGTCGTGTTCCCTGGTCCGGCAAATGAGCGCTGCATGCTACCGTATCGCGCGGCCACGCGCACAGCACGATAGTCGTCAGGCGCGCCGGCCCTGCAGGTAGGTCGCAGCGATATTGCGATCATCGCCGAGAACGATCAGTGCAAACAGCAGCTCGCTGATCGACGCGGTCATCGACGTGCGGTGCGCGCTGATCGTCGTGCCGGCCGGATCCAGCACGACGAAATCCGCATCCTTGCCAGCGACGAAGTTACCGATGCGGTCGTCCAGGTACAGGGCCTCGGCGGCGCCCAGCGTCGCCAGGTACATCGCGCGCCCGGGCGGTAAGGGCTGTTGCTGCAGGTGCATTACCTTGTAAGCCTCGCGCATGGTCTTCAGGAGCGACAGGCTCGTGCCGCCGCCGACGTCAGTACCCAGTCCTACCCGTATTGATGCATCGCGAAGGCGCCGCAGATCGAAGAGCCCGCTACCCAGGAACATGTTCGACGTCGGGCAGTGCGCCGCAGAGCCACCCTTGGTCGCCATCAGCTTGCACTCGCTCTCCTGCAGGTGCAGGCAATGCGCAAATACGGAGCGTTCCCGCAGAAGCCCGAAGCGATCATACACGCCGAGGTAGTTTTCACTCCATGGAAACAGCGTCGCTATCCGCTCGACTTCGTCGTGGTTCTCGGCGAGATGCGTGTGCACCCAAACGTCGGGATACTCACGGGCAAGACGTCCCGCCGCGTCGAGTTGAGCTTCACTCGATGTCAGAGCAAAGCGCGGCGTTATCGCATAGCCGAGTCGGTCCTTGCCGTGCCAGCGCTCGATCAGCCTCTTGCTGTCGCTGTAGGCCGATTCAGGATCGTCGCGCAGCTCCGCAGGGCAATTGGCGTCCATCAACACCTTGCCGGCGATCAGCCGCATGCCTTTCGCAGCGGCCGCCTCGAAAATCGCATCGGCAGAGTGTGCGTGTACGGTGGCGAACACGAGCGCCGTGGTCGTGCCGTTGCTGACGAGCTCGTCCACGAAGGTGTGCGCCACGTCACGCGCATACAGCTCGTCCGCGAAGCGCATCTCACCTGGAAACGCGTAGCGGTTCAGCCAGTCGAGCAACTGCTCGCCATACGACGCAATAATGTCGATCTGCGGGTAATGCACGTGGCAGTCGACGAATCCGGGGACAATGAGCTTGCCTGACAAATCTTCGACGCGCGTGTCTTCCGATAACGAACCGAGCAGCGAGCTCGTGGCACCAACTTCCGCAACAAGACCATCCTCGACGATTAGCACGCCGTCTTCGAAATACTCGATGGCGGCGGCAGTGTCGCTCTCGCCCGGATCCGCAAGACAATGAAAAATCGACGCCCGGTATGCTTCGCGCATCGTGTCAGGCCTCCAGCAACAGGACGGACTCGTCCAGACCGTGCTCGTCGCAATTGGGCGCGTCACCTGCCCTGTCGATGACCAGAAACTGCTGACCTGCTTCGAATGCGATCAGCGGCATGTGCCAGGTGCCGCGGTGATAATTGACGCCCTGCCGGCCATTGGTGACAAAAGCGTGCAAGTCGCCAGCCTCGACGCTTGCGTCTGGCGGCGCTACGACGACGACAAAGCGGGCCGGAGTAAGCGGAATGAAGGCCTGGCTGCCCAAGGGGTGGCGCTCCACGACATCAAAACGGTACGGCAGTGTAGTTGCCGCCCGGCAACGCGCAATACTCACCGCAATGCGTCCGTCAGCATCGATATCGACATCTGCCAGGCCGTCGAATCGTTCGAAGCGCGAGTCGTTCATTCCCTGGCGATACTCGGGTGACGTCTCGATGACATCGCCGTAGGGATCGAATCGCTCGCGAGTGAGCGGCAACGGCTTGAGCGTAATTCCGGACATCGCGCTACCTGGCTTCCACGACCTGGCCAAAAATCCGCACGCGGCTCACGCCACCGTCGGGATAAATGGACACGCGTACGTGGCTCACAGCAGCGATGTGCTCGAGTTCCGACTCGAAATAGTGTTGCTGATCCATCTGCAACTTTGTCTCGGGCAACAGGGTCTGCCAGCGCGCATCGTCTGCTGTGGCGTCGTCGTGGCTGTCGAACACCGCCGCCTCTACTGACACGCGGTCCGGGTAATTTCCCTTGAAATGCGCTGTATCGACTTCGACGCGTTCCACGACTCCCGTTTGCCCCAACGCAATGATCACCCAGTCGTTCCCGGGACCACGCCGTCGAGCTGTCTCCCAGCCATCGCCCATGTTGGCGCCACGCCCGGGCAGGTTGAGATTGTGCATGCTGCCGTAGTGCTCGTCGCTGGCCGCCAGCGCACGGCCACCGTTCCTGAGCGCGGCCAGGTCAATGACACCCTCACCTTCCCTGATCGCGGGCCGCACCTCACCGTAAATCCGCAGGCGCGCAACGCCACCGTCAGGATAGATATTCAAACGCAAATGAGACCAAACCTCTTCGCTATCCACGGCCACGTAGTGGTGCGCATCGCCGGACAGTTCCGTCATCGGCACGATCTCGGTCCAGCCTGATTCCGGTTCGTCGTCATCGCTAACGCAGGCGTCGATCGAGGCCTGCGGTGGATAGTTGCCGGTGAAGTAACTCGTATCGATGTCGACTCCGCGCACGATGCCGGGCACGCCCAGGCGAATGACACAATAATCGCTACCCGGCGTACGCCGGCGGCGACTTTCCCAACCGTCCATCCACTTGCCGTGATCGTCGTATTTATCGGCGACAAAAACGGGCTCGGCCGTCTGGATCAGTCGTTCCTTGGCCGCAAAGAACTCATCCGTCGCAAACGTCGCGCGCGTACCGAGGCGCGGCTGCTCCAGCTGGATCCACTGCCGAAACGGGTTGCTATCCGGCGACATTCAATCCGCCTCCATTGCTGCGAGACGCAGGCGCGCAATCTTGTGAATTTCGGCCAGCGCCATTTCGAATTCCTCATCGTAGTCGTTCTGCAGGCGCGCCTCGAACGCACTGAGAATATCGGCGCGCATGCTGCCGCGGACGGCCATCACAAACGGAAAGCCAAACTTTTCCCAATAGCCAGAGTTCAGCGCCTGGAAGCGTGCAAACTCCACGGGCGAACACTGGTCGAGACCCGCACTTGCCTGCTCCGTCGTCGAATCGGCGGTCAGCGTGCCGGCAATACTCGCTTTACCCGCAAGATCGGGATGTGCACGGATCAGGGCCAGTTGTCGTTCGCTCGACGCATTGTCCACGCAGTCCGCCATGACCATTGCCAACGTCTCTATGTCGGCAGTGTCATCGACAAGCGACGCGGCCTCTTCGGCAACCCAGGCCGAGTGCTCATAGATACCGCCGTAACGTGAAACGAAGTCCTGCTCACTCATCGTCATACCTCGGCCGGCGGGTGATTTGCGCGCCAGTGGCGAGCGATGTCGATGCGCCGCGTTACCCAGACGTCGCCGTACGACGCAACATGGTCGAGGAAACGTCCCAGCGCGGCGGCTCGGCCCGGTCGCCCGGCGAGTCTGCAGTGCAGACCAACTGACATCATGCGCCCACCCTCGGCGTGCAAAACTTCGAAGCTGTCTTTCAGATACTCGAAGAACTGTTGGCCGGAATTGAATCCCTGCGGTGTGGCAAAGCGCATGTCATTAGCGTCAAGCGTGTACGGCACCATGAGTTGCGGCGTGTCACAACCATAGTCCCAGTATGGCAAGTCATCAGCATAGGTGTCGGCGTTGTAAAGAAAACCACCCTCCTCGGCGACCAGGCGGTGACTGTTCGGGCTACACCGTCCCAGGTACCAGCCGAGCGGGCGCTCGCCCGTGACGCGAGTGTGAATGTCGATGGCCAGCCGCATGTGCTTCGCTTCCGTAATTGCGTCGACCTGCTGGTAGTCGACCCAGCGATAGCCGTGACTGGCAATCTCCCAACCCGCCTCCTGCATGGCGGCGACTGCGTCCGGGTTGCGCTCCAGTGCCATCGCAACGCCAAATACGGTAACCGGCAGCTTGCGTTCCGTGAACATCCTGTGCAGGCGCCAGAAACCGGCGCGCGCGCCGTACTCGTACAGTGACTCCATGTTCATGTGCCGCTGCTCCGGATAAGCGACAGCGCCGACGATGTCGGACAGGAACGCTTCCGAGGCGGCATCGCCGTGCAACACACAGTTTTCCGCACCTTCCTCGTAATTGACGACGAACTGCACGGCCGTGCGCACACCGTCCGGCCACCCGGGCTCAGGTGGCTGGCGGCCGTAGCCGCGCAGGTCACGTGGATAGCCGGTGTCGCTCATCGGCTTTCTCCGTTGCCGCCGGAGAGGTACCACTGGTCGATGAGTGCGCGCTCCTCGTCCGTCATTCCCGTCAGATTGTTGATCGGCATGACGCGCGTGATAACGGTTTGTTGATGGATGCGCAACGCTTCGGCCGTGATCTGCTGATCCGTCTCCAGCATCACACCGCCCGGTGCTGCAAGGAAACCGGGGAACGTCGGTGTTGCCGAGTGACAGATCGTACAGCGCTCGTGCACAACGCTCCTGACCGCGTCGAAGTCGGCGACGCCCGTCGCCGTCGCAGCACTGCTGCGCGGTGCGATTGCGGCGGCAACGATCAGCAACAACACGGCCGCAATGATGATGGGTACCGGCGACGCGCTGCCTTTGTGTCTTGCGACGAAATACACCCGTATCAGTGCACCGGCCAGCGAAATCGCGATCAGTATCGCCCAGTTGTATTCATGGCTGTAAGTCATCGCGAAGTGATTGCTGGTCATCGTAAACAGCACCGGCAGCGTGAAGTAGGTGTTGTGCACGGAACGCTGTTTGGCGCGGATGCCGTCCTGTGGGTCAGGCGCCTCGCCACGCTCCGCAGCTGCAACCATCTTTCTCTGTCCGGGGATGATCACAGAGAACACGTTCGCCGCCATGATCGTACCGAGCACGACACCGAAGTGGATGTAGGCGCCACGTCCGCTGAAGAGTTGACACAAGCCCCAGGCCAGCGCCGCTGACAGTGCAAGCAACACCCCCGCGAATACACCGTCGCGCTGTCCGAGCGGGGACTTGCAGAGTTGATCGTAGACGACCCAACCAACGGCGATGAATGCGGCTGCGATTGCGATTGCAACCGGCGGCGTCAGCGTCGCGACGGAGGGGTCGATGAGGTAGACCTCCGCGCCGTACCAGTAGACGAGAATCACAAGGAACATCCCCGACAACCAGGTCGTATAGGCCTCCCACTTGAACCAGTGCAGGGTCTCGGGCAGCGCTGGCGGTGCAACCTTGTACTTTTGTGCGTGATAGAAACCGCCACCGTGCACGGACCAGAGCTCACCGCCCACGCCCTTGTCCCGATCGGCATCACTTTTTGGCGCCTCAAGGTGATTGTCGAGCCAGACGAAATGGAACGATGAGCCGATCCAGGCAATGCCGACAATCATGTGCAACCAGCGCACAAGCAGGTTCAGCCAGTCTGTGAGGTACGCTTCCATATCAGCTTCGAATCAGGTGAACGTTTTCGGGAAGATCGCGGGACTTGACTCGAGCCTGCTCCTGGGCGCGCAACACTTCTGCCGCCGCCGCGATCGCTATCACGGCCGGTTTCTTGCTGCTGATACCGCCGACGCCGATCGGGCACACGAGCTTGTCAATATCCACTTGCGAAAAACCCTGCTGGCGAAATCGTTTTTCGAAACGGCGCCTTTTCGACGTCGAACCGATTAGCCCGCAGTAGGCTGCATCATGCCGCCGCAGGATGCGATCGCAAATTTCGAAATCGAGCGGATGGCTGTGCGTCATGACCAGGTAACAGCTGCCCGGCGGCAGCGCCGCAACCTCGAGGGCAGGCTCCGCCGTCTCGATGGCACGAACGTTACGCGGCACCGCACGAAACACGTCGCGGCGACTGTCGATCCAGCGAATGTTGCATTCCAGTCCAGAGAGCGCGCTGACAACGGCGGTACCGACATGCCCCGCGCCGAACACAGCAATGTTGAAGTCACTGCTGACCACGGCGTCAAAAAATAATCCATCGACGAATTGCGCTTCCCGACGCTCGAGTACATCGCGCGCCTGTGCGACGATTTCCGCCGGCTGATCATCACGCTCCGAATCAAATACTGCATCCGCGGTAACGACGAACTTCATGGCGGCATCCGTCGCCGAGACGACGACGGCCGGCTGCCGCTGCCCATGCAATGCGCGCAGGTCGCGCAGCCATACGGGCAATCCGGATGCGATCGGCTCGAACAGAACGTCGACAACGCCTCCGCAACACTGCCCCATGGACGCGCCCAGAGCAAACTTGCGCATTAACGGAATTTCGTCGCCGCCGAGCATGCCCACCGCGATGTGTGTGCACTGGTGTTCGAGCTGCCCGCCGCCAATCGTGCCGATTGTCTCTGCGGACGTAACGATCATCCTCGCGCCGGGTTCGCGAGGTGCCGACCCGCGTATGCCGGCCACCGTGACGAGTACGACCGGCTCACCGGATGCGGTCAGGTCGGAGAGTTCCTCGATCCACTCGTTCATGCGGCACCCGCCTCGATCGCCCGCAACACCGCCTCGGGCGTCGCCGGCGCGTCGAGCGCGGGCAACGGGTCGTCGGCAGTGGCAATGGCGTCGCGAATCGCGTGGAAGACCGAGATCGCGAGCATCAGTGGCGGTTCGCCTACGGCCTTCGAGCGGTAGATCGTATCCTCGCGATTGGCGGCGTTCTCGAGCAGTGCGACCCTGAAGTCCGGCGCCAGGTCGGAGCACGTGGGGATTTTGTAGGTCGACGGCGCATGTGTCTGCAACTCGCCCTTGTCGTTCCAGCAGACCTCCTCCGAGGTCAGCCAGCCCGCGCCCTGCACGAAACCGCCTTCCACCTGGCCGAGATCCATCGCCGGATTCAGCGAGTCACCACAGTCGTGCAGGATATCGACGCGCAGGATGCGGTTCTCGCCGGTTAATGTATCGACGATGACTTCACTGACTGCTGCTCCGAATGCGAAATAGAAGAACGGCTGGCCGCTGAACGTGTCGCGGTCGTAATTGATCTTCGGCGTCTTGTAGAAACCCGTCGCCGACAACGACACACGATCAAACCACGCAAGCTGCACCAGCTCGGCGAAGTCGAGCGTCTTGTCGCCGACGCTCACTGAGCCGCCAGCAAAAGCGACGTCCCTCTCGTTGACCGCGAAATGCCGCGCCGTGAATTCTGTCAGCCGGTTGCGTATCTTGCGTGCGGCAATCTGCGCCGCCTTGCCATTCATGTCCGAACCACTCGACGCCGCGGTTGCCGACGCATTCGGCACTTTGCTCGTGTCCGATGCGTTGTTGCGGATTTGATCAACGCCAACGCCCAGCTCGTCGGCGACGACCTGGGCAACCTTGATGAACAGGCCCTGCCCCATCTCCGTCCCACCGTGATTGAGATGCACGCTGCCGTCCTTGTAAACGTGCACGAGCGCGCCTGCCTGGTTCAGATGCGTTGCCGTGAACGAGATGCCGAACTTGACCGGCGTCATCGCGATACCGCGCTTCAGGATCGGGTTAGCTTTGTTGAATTTGCGGATCTCCTCGCGACGCGACTGGTAGTCGGCATCGGCCTCGAGCTTGTCGACAAGGTCGGCGATGATGTTGTCTTCGACGGTCTGTCCATATTGGGTGACATCCCGCTCGCCGACACCATAGAAATTTCGGCGCCGGACGGCCAGCGGATCCTCGTCCAGCTGTCGCGCAATGTCATCGATGACATGCTCGATGGCGAACATGCCCTGCGGGCCGCCGAACCCCCGGAACGCCGTATTTGAAACGGTGTTGGTCTTGCAACGATGAGACTCAATGCGAACGTTCTCGAGGAAATAGGCATTGTCGCAATGGAACATCGTGCGATCGTTGACCGGCCCGGAGAGATCCGCAGAGATGCCACACCGCGACGCGAACGTGAAATCGATGCCCATGATGCGGCCCGTGTCGTCGAAGCCGGCGTCGTAGTCGATGACAAAGTCGTGCCGTTTGCCGGTCATGATCATGTCGTCATCGCGGTCGAGGCGCAGCTTGCATGAGCGGCCGGTCTTCGTCGCCATCAACGCCGCGATGCAGGCAATCGTTGCCGCCTGGCTTTCCTTGCCGCCGAATGCACCTCCCATGCGGCGGCAAATGCAGACAACGTCCTTCGCCGCACGCCCCGTCGCTTCCGCAACCAGGTGTTGCACCTCGTCGGGGTGCTGCGTCGAGCTGTAGACGAGCAGGCCGTTGTCTTCCTGCGGGATTGCCATCGCGATATGGCCTTCGAGGTAAAACTGGTCCTGACCGCCAAGTACGAGCCGCCGTTGCACGCGGTGTGGCGCAGTGGAAATCGCCTTGCCCGCATCGCCGCGCATAATGGTCTCGCTCGGCAGAACGAACGATTTCTTCGCTACAGCGGTCGCCGGATCGAGAATCGCCTCGAGTTCCTCGTAGTCGATCCTAGCAAGCTGTGCCGCCTTGCGTGCCTGGTCGACGGTGGTCGCGGCGACCGCGAATATTGCCTGGCCGACAAACTCTACTTCGTTGGTTGCCAGTATCTTCTCGTCATGCACGATCGGGCCGCAGTTGTTCTCGCCCTGGATATGTTCCGCGAGACAAACATCGACGACGCCATCCGCCGCAAGCACGTCGTCGAGACCGATGTCGCGTATCCGCGCATGCGCCTTACCGCTCATGCCGACTGCAACATGCAGCAGGTCACGCGGTTCCGGCAGGTCGTCAGTGTACGCCGCGGTCCCGCTGACATGCAGGTGCGCACTATCGTGCGGCAACGGCTTGCCGACGGCTGATGTCGCTACAGGTTTAGCTGTGGCGCCCATAAGTGTACACCGAGTCTGTCAATTCGCCGCGCGTCTCCAGGTACAAGCGTCGCAGCAGATTCTGGCCAACGCGCAGCCGATAGTTCGCCGATGCCCGCATGTCGGTAATCGGCTCGAAATCCTTTGCGAACGCATCCATGCCCCTGCTGATCGTCTCTTCATTCCAGGCCTGACCTTGCAAGGCCTCCTCACAATGCACCGCCCGCCGGATCGTCTCCGCCAGCCCGCCGCAGGCGACGCGAATCGACGTCACCTGATCGTCGTCCAGTTCAATTCGATACGCCGTACACACAGCCGAGATATCCTGATCGAAGCGCTTCGACAGTTTGTAGCTATAAAGACTCACGTTGTCGCCAGGCAGCGGGATGCGAATGCGTTCGACGAACTCGCCCTGCCGGAGATCGCTGCGCTGATAGCCGTGATAGAAGTCGTCGAGCTCAACTTCGCGCGAACCCTCCAGCGAACGCAGCACGAGTGACGTGCCCGCCACCATCAACGCAGGCATCGAATCGCCGATCGGCGAGCCGTTGGCCACGTTGCCGCCGAGGGTCGCGGCGTTACGGATCGGTGGCGAGGCAAATCGCCGCAACAGTTCGTCGAGCAAGGGATAGTGTTCGAGAATGACGGGCGTCGCCTCCGTCACCGTGACCGCAGCGCCGATCTCGATGTGCGTCTCGTTGACGTCAACGTCGCCCAGTCCGGCAACTTCGCCCGTGTAGATGAGCGTCGCCAGTTCGCGATGCTGTTTCGTAACCCAAAGGCCGATGTCGGTGCCGCCGGCAAGTATGGTCGCTTCCGGATACTCCGTGAGTAACGCCGCAAACTCGTCCAGCGTACGGGGCGCAAAAAAGGCGTGGTCGCCATGCCGCAGGGACAGCATGTCGTCGCGCGCGATATCAGTCAGCCGGGAAATGCGATCTGTCGCGACCTGACTGCTGCCGGAGGGTTGTCGCAGCCAGTCATGCTCGTCGGCAGGTGCATCGTACATGGCTTCTGCGGCGGCAATAATCGGGCGATAACCCGTGCAGCGACAGAGATTGCCGGCGAGTGCGTCGTCGATTTGGCGACGGGACGGCTCAGGTCGGGTTTTGTAGAGCGCGAACAGCGACATGACGAAGCCCGGCGTACAGAAGCCGCATTGCGAGCCATGGCAGTCGACCATCGCCTGTTGTACCGGGTGCAAGCCATCTGCGCCCAGGCTCTCGACGGTGATCAGTTCCTTGCCGTCGAGCGTCGGCAGGAACTGGATGCAGGAGTTGATTGCCCTGAGTGCGATGCTGTCACCGCTACGGCCGATCTCGGCGACAACAACCGTGCAGGCGCCGCAGTCGCCTTCCGCGCAGCCTTCCTTGGTGCCTGTCCGCCCCAGATCTTCGCGAAGAAATTGCAGCACCGTGCGTGTCGGCTCGACGTCCTCGAGTTCGATCACTTCGCCATCGAGTACGAAACGAATCGTACCGTTGTCAGAATCGGACGACCCGGACCGCGCCACGGCGCTCAGCTGCCCCGGTAGGTGGAGTAACTCCACGGTGACGCGAGCAGAGGTACGTGATAATGCTCGCCGGACTTCATAGAAAAACGAATCACCACGGTGTCCAGGAATGCCGGATCGTCAAGGTCGACACCCCGGGACGAAAAATACGCGCCGATATCGAACTCCAGCTCGTAAGTGCCGGTTCGCATAGCGTCGCCGTCCAGCAGCGGCTCATCGCTGCGGCCGTCCGGGTTCGAAACTGTGGACGCCAGCAGGGTACGTTCTTCATCGAGGGCAAAAAGGCGGATCGCGACGTTCGCCGCCGGGCATCCGTGCGCGGTGTCGAGTATGTGTGTCGTCAGTCTTCCCATCTGGTCCCCGGCTTGCACCACGCATTGCGATGCGGTCATTATACGTCGCCTACCTCTGCAGGGCGGTCTACATGAAGAATAATAACGACCTGACGAGGCGCCGGTTCCTCCTGGCTGCAAGCGCAATGTCGGGAACGACCCTCGCGCGCCTCTCGATCCCGTCTCTCCTCGCCATTACCCAGGCGGCGTGCACGGCGAAAAACGATAGCGCTGCTTTCGTAACGCTCACGGAAGCCGAGGCCGCCGATATCGCGGCCATTGCCGCACGCATCATTCCGACGACCGACACGCCGGGTGCGACCGAAGCCGGGGTCATCCACTTTTTCGACAAGGCCTTCGCCGCGGAGATGCGCCACAAGCTCGATGGCGCACGCGCAGGGCTCGAAGTGCTCAATGCAGGGATTCCAGACGGCGTAGTCTTCGCGGAATTATCTGCCGACACGCAGGACGAGCGGCTGCGCGCGATCGAAGGCAACGAGTTTTTCAATCTCATGCGGCAGATGACGATCTTCGGCTTTTTCGCGATGAGCGAGTACGGCGGCAACAGGGATCATGTCGGTTGGAATCTGATCGGCTTCAAGGGACACAACGGCGGCTGGCTGTACCCGTTCGGCTACTACGACGCGCAGGTTCGCGAAGGAAGTGACCATGGCGAGTAGCGTAACGTTCGATACGCGAACTCCGGTGGACTTCGCCATCATCGGCTCGGGAGCCGCGGGCGGCATTATTGCCAAAGAGTTGTCCACGGCCGGTTTCGACGTCGTCTTGTTCGAACAGGGCAAGTACAGGAGGGCGGGCGATTTTACCCACGACGAACTGGGCATCGTCTTTCGCCACGAGCTGGAAGCAGGCGGAGTGGCCGCGACGAGGCAGACGTTTCGATTTCGCGAGGACGAGATCGCGAAGCCGAAGGCGCGAATGGCCGCTGCGTACGCGCAGACGGTCGGTGGGACGAGTGTTCACTTCAGCGCCAACTTCTGGCGATTCAGGGAGATCGATTTCAACGAGCGCAGCCTGCTCGGGCCGATCTCCGGAACAAATTTCGCGGACTGGCCAATCACGTACGAGGAACTCGAGCCGTACTATACGAAAGTGGACTGGGAAATCGGCGTCTCAGGCGCGCCGGGGCCGAACGACGCACCGCGCTCAAAGCCGTTCCCGCTCCCACCCATCCCGGTCAAATCGTCCGGTGTGCTGCTCGATCGCGCAGCGAGCGAACTCGGCCTGAACTCACAGGTGGGGCCCGTCGCCATCCTGTCGCGCCCCTTCAACGGCCGCCCGGCGTGCATCAACTGCGGCTACTGCATGTTCTTCGGCTGCGAGGTGGGCGCCAAATCGTCGCCACTGGCCGCCATGATCCCGCTCGCCGAGGCGAGCGGCCATTGCGAGATTCGCGCCGAATCTGCCGTATTCCGCATTGAAACCGACTCGAATGGCCGCGCGAGTGAAGTGCTCTACTACGACTCCGAGCGTAAAGAGCGCTCGCAGAAGACGAAAGCGGTGATCGTCTGCGGCAACGGCGCCGAGACACCGCGCCTGCTGCTGATGTCCGATAGTCCCCGTCATCCGGACGGTCTCGGCAACTCGAGCGGCTTTGTCGGCCGCAACCTCATGGTCAACATGCACGCGTTCATCAATGCCGTTTTCGAACATCCCCTGAACGACTACAAGGGCGTGCAGGTAACGCGCGTGATCCACGATTTCTACGAAACGGACGAAGCGCGCGGTTTCTATGGCGGCGGCGGTATCGACGCCCGACCCCTGTGGACGGCGACGCCGATCCTCCACTCGGAGTTTGGCATGCCGCCGGACGTGCCGAGTTGGGGCGTCGCGTGGAAGGACGAATTTGCGCATAATTTCACGCGCCAGATGTCGATTGCAGTCAGCACGACGTCGCTCGCGCAGGACAGCAACAACATTACGTTGGATCCGGACGCCGTGGACATTTGGGGACGACCGGCGATCCGCGTCACGTATCTCGATCACGACGACGACTTCGCCACAGCGAGGTTCCTGCAGGACCGGGCGATGGAACTCGCCGAAGCCGCTGGCGCCGTGAAAGCCTGGCAGGTACCGGTTGGACCCAGCACGTGGAACATGCATCTTCTCGGCACCTGCCGCATGGGCGACGATGCGGCGAGCTCGGTCGTGGATCGCGATCATCGCAGCCACGACGTGCCGAACCTTTTCATTTGTGACGGTTCGAGCTTCGTGACGTCCGGACGCGGTCAGCCGACGATGACAATCATGGCGCTGGCGTTCCGCGCCGCCGACAAAATCAAGGCGGCGGCCGCCGCCGGCGACATTTGAATTCGGGGAGAAAACGATGAAGAAACTGCCAGTCCTGTTCGCTGCACTCTTTTTCTATGGCTGTGAGGTACACGTCCACGACGACACGGACGTCGAATACCTGCAGGCGCCCGGTACCGAGGATATGAACCTGCCGTTCTCCTCGGCCGTCCGCGTCGGCGATCTGCTGTTCCTGTCCGGCAGCATCGGCCTGGTCCCGGGTACGCGCGATCTCGCTGAAGGGGGGATCCAGGGGGAAACGCGGCAGACGATGGAGAACATAAAAGGCACGCTCGAGACTTTCGGCTCGTCAATGGACAAGGTCGTCAAGTGCACGGTGTTTCTCGCCGACATGTCCGAATGGGGAGCAATGAACGAGGTCTACCGCACGTACTTCGAGAATCCGCCAGCCCGCAGCGCACTCGGCGCCAGCGGTCTGGCGCTGAACTCGAGGGTCGAGATCGAGTGTATCGCCGTCCTCGAGGACGACGAGGAAGACTAGTCGGCCAGCAATCCGTCGCGGCGCGTCGCCAGTGCGAGGCGACGACGCTTGTCCAGCACACCGGCGAACTCGCTCTCAATGACCTCGTCGGTCAGCGCCAAGAGCGCGTGCTTCCAGCCCGAGCCGATCGCAAGATCAATCTTGGCGAGATGTAGTGGTCGCCTGGTACCCGTCGTGAAGGCACGTTCGTGGCCGACGAGTATCAACTGCCATTTATCGGTGCTGTACGTCATGCGCTCGAGGGCACGCCCCTCGTTGAAGATCAGCGAATCGAATACGTACATTGCCGACCACTGCTCGGGTAGCGGGCAATTCGCGGATCCACCACGGCCAGACTCCGAACGTTGCGCCTCGTTCACCAGTTTTGGAGGCAGAAACTGCAAGCTACCTTCGCGACGTCCGAGAGTACGTTTGACGGTCGCCGGCACCATGTCGAATTCGAGCAGGCGGTCGAGTCGATACGCCGCGAGCTCCGGGTAGAACTCCTTGCCCGAGCGCTTTTCGAAAACCGCGTCAATCTGCCGGTCGCCGCCGTTGACCGTAACGATCGTGCGTCCCAGTGCATCCTTGCGTTCATTGGACACTTCGCCGGTCGCGAGCAACAGTTCGGTTGCGTCCACCGACAGGAAGCCGCCCGGCCGAATGCCGACCTGACGCGGGTGTGGTTTGGGCGTCAGGACTTCACCGCTGCCCTGGTTGATGACTGACACACGGTCACCCTCGATGACCAGCGCATTACCGCTCCCGCCATAGCGTTCGTTGAGCATGCCGGTATCGATCTCGATGATGCTGCCTCCGAAGCGCTTGAGGACCCGTCGTCCCGGCGTTGGTGTATGACCGATGACGACCCGCCGCGCATCGATGGCTGCGAGCGCCGACTGCAAGCGTCCTTCCTCGATCACCCGGCAACAGGCGACGTTACCGCGATACCAAAGAGGGCCGTCACTGGCATGCACATCCGATTCATTCAGCTTTCTGACCCTGGCGACCGTATCGATGAGTTCCTGGTCTGAGTCCACGGCCGGCATGAAGCCATTGAGGATCCTCGGATGTGCGTAGAAACTGTCCATCGGCGACAACACGCCCGCCGAGTGAAGTATTTCCAGTCTCTGCACGTACTCGACCATTTCGCCATGCAAGCGGTGATTGACGCCTTCGAGCCCGATATCGGCGATCATCGGCGACAATCCACCGTGCACGAAAGCAGTGCCATTGATAACCACGACTATCGGCTTCGTGAGTAACCAGGAACCGTAACGGCCATCCGCGGCGAAGGCTTGCCGGTGACCGAAAAAGCCCGGCGGGAAGCGCTCGTTGAATTCATTTCTCAACCCGTTGCTGACGTTGCCGGCCTCCGATTTTTTCGCGGCGTAATCATCGAGCCAACGGCCCCTCTCCTTCGCTGATTCTTCCTCGATAAACGCCGCGAACTCATTTTTGGACACGTAACGCAGGTCGCCGACAAGGTTCATGGCCTCGTGGTTGCCGATCAGCACGTGGACCTTGCCGCCGGCCGCCTCGGCCTGGCCTTCGAGTTGCATTAACAAGTCCATCGCATCACGCGAATCCGGTCCACGGTCGAGGATGTCGCCGACTATGACCAGGTGGCTCCCGCCACCTGACCACGCGCGTTCATCGTCGATCACCCCGGCATTCCGCAACGTCGCTACCATCGGCTCGAAGGCACCGTGGATATCGGCGACAGCAACGACGCGCTCAACGCCGTCGAACTGCCACGGATTTGCCGCCGCCGCAATCGGCAGCAGGACGAAACAGACAATCGCCAGACGCAGTATTTTCTGCAGACTCATCATCGGTTCATTCTCCTGCCGCCAGTGTAGTGACTCGCTGACGTTGCGGCAATTTCGGGTACGACCCCTTGCTGAGCTCGTCCAGCATGCGTGCTAGACTTTTCCACCTTCACCCTAAGCGGACCAGGATGAACCAATGCTGAACCTGCGCACCTTGCTAGCAATCGTTGCATCCCTGTTGCTCGCTGCCACAGCCGGCGCACAGGAACCCGGTGACGCGGACCCATTGTTCCAGGACACCGCGGTCATCGACATCACGATCAACGCGCCGTTTCCATCGTTGTTGAAGCGGCGCCCCAACGAGGAGTACCTGCCCGGAACGCTGTCCTACGCCGACGCTGACGGCAACGATGTGATGCTCGATATAGGGATTCGCACACGCGGCAACTTCCGTCGGCAGAAACGTATTTGCCCGTTCCCGCCCCTGCGCGTCAATCTCGACAAGGCCCAGACCAAGGGCACGCTGTTTCACAAGCAGAACAAGTTGAAGCTGGTTGCGCACTGCCGGGATAAATCCGAACGCTACGAGCAAGGCGTGATCAGGGAATATCTCGCCTACAGGATCCTCAATACGCTGACCGATATCAGCTATCGTGCGCGGCTGGTTCGGGTAACGTATATCGACACTGAGAACAAGCACAAAGACCGGGTCCACTACGCGTTCTTCATCGAACACAAGAATCGGATGTCGAAGCGCATCGGTCTCCCGGAAATTGTCACGCCCAAGATCAAAACGGTTCAGCTGGAAGGCGCCTACTCGGACCTGACCTCGCTTTTTCAGTATTTCGTCGGCAACACGGACTTCTCGCCGATCGCGGGCGCGAAAGGTGAGGACTGCTGTCACAACACGACGCTGTTTGGTAACGAGGGCGAACCGATTTACGCGATCCCTTACGACTTCGACATGTCGGGCCTTGTCGATGCCCCGTACGCCGAGCCGAATCCGCGATTCAAGATAACCCGTGTAACGAAGCGGCTGTACAGAGGCCGTTGCGCCCACATCGGCAACCTTGATAACAACGTTCAGATGTTCCAGGAAAACCGCGACGAGATCTTTGCGATCATCGCAAACCAGCCGGAGTTGGTACCCAAGTCGCGTAAGGCCCTGACGAGGTTTGTCGAGGGGTTCTACAAAGTGATCGACAACCCGAAGAAGCTCGATCGCGAGATCAGGAAAGACTGTATCTGATTCAAACGGCCCCGTTCGACGCCTGCAGCCATTCGACCACTATTTTTACGACTCTCGGGTGAATGAAATAGCCCAGTGAACAATGAGGATTGGACTTGCCGTAGCGCATCGTATGGTTGTAGATGCGATGGTCGTTAATTGAACTGATCACATGCTCGCGCATCATCTTTTTCAGGTCATCAGCGACCGTCTTGTCATGACAAACATAGTCGTCTTCCGCCGAAATATTCTGCCAGGTGATGACATTCGTCGGGTAGCGCGCCTTGCCAATCCGGCGCGCGCCGAGCAAACGCTTGCGAAGCTTGTCATCGCTTATCGGTGAACCCAGCGTCATCCACAAATCCACTTTGGCGCCCGAATAGTCCGCGTTGAACCGTTCGTCGTGCGAGAGCTGCCAAAGGACATCGTAGGCGATGAAGCATCCTGTACCGTGCGTCATCAACAACAGCTGGTCACCCCTGTTCAGCATGTCGCATAACTTGCTACGCACCCTCTCGCGCACCTGCTCGGTGAATTCGGTGTTGCCACGAAGATAAATAGCGAAGTCTTTCGCAACCATCGAAACCAGCGGCATAGTGAGTCCCAGCGCACCGAGCAGTGGCGACGCCACATCCGCGATTGCCTCCGGTATCGCGGACTTGCCACGCAGGGAATCGTACTGGCGGAGACCAAAACGCTTGCGCTGGGGAATCTTGCGTAACGTTTCGAGAGCGTTACGGCGATCGCCAATATCGAGTTGCTCGTCGTAATGCTTGCCATGCGCGCGCAAGAGCTCGTTCCCGAGATCGCCGTAGTAGGCGAGCTCCAGGTCAACCGAGTCCAATAATTCGATGTTGTCCGGGAAATCCCGCTCGACGCCCGAGCGCAACGCCGTCGACGCTTCGTCCAGGAAGACCTCAGCCGGTGGCTTGAAGTCGCTGCCGTGGACAAACAGGATACTGCGCCGCGAATGATTGGTCTTGGTATCGTCCATCAGGTATTAGAAACGAAGCGTCCTTCGCTAGTACTCGTCTTCTTCCATATTACGTCGCGTCAACATCGTCAGGAACGTGCCCGACATCGTTTTGCCGTACTCGAGCTTCCAGATCGCGAGCGTCGCCATCACGAATGTAAATGAAATGACGACGGAAATGGCACTCGCACCGATCCCCGAGCCCAGGCCGATACCGATCGCAACGAAGATATACATGGCATCCGACGGCAATGCCAGCGAGAACCTGAAGCGCACGGCCGCGACGACCCCGGCCAGGCTGAATGCCAGCGCGATACTGTTGACCACGATCATCGCAATTCCGGTTACGACGATCGGCAGAATGACGATCGTCTGCAAAAACGACTGGTCCAGCTTGCGAGCCCGGCTCGTAATGAAGTACGCCCAGGATACAGGCACGACCGCAATCATCGAACCGATAATGGCGAACAGGAGTTTCAGCGGGCCGCTCGGCGAGAGAATCGTGCGTTCGACTCGCGAGTAGACCGGCTCGAACGTCTCCAGATTCGACTCCGCCAGTTCGCTGACGCCACCCACCGGAAGATACTCGCCCAGCGCCGGAAACCGGCGCAGCAAGAACCACGTCGCGGCGATCCAAAACGCGTAATACGTACAGATGATGGTGATGGGTATCAATAGACCCGCGGATCTTCTCATTGCTGACTCCGCCTCCCCGGCACCGACAAGATACCCGTCTCCCCGGCAATTCGCCACACACTGCGCAAGTCTCCGGCGTCAATGGTAGGCTATGCGCCGTTTTGAGTTCAGAGACCCACAACCATGACTAAGCAGGTCCAGCTTCTCGGTATCAGCAACGCCATTGTCGATGTGCTTGCTCACGTTGGGGACGACGTCATCGAGAAGATCGGCGTCGTGCCAGGATCGATGAACCTGATCGACGAGCCGCGAGCGCACGAAATCTACGACATGATGGGGCCCGCGACCGAGATGTCCGGCGGCTCTGTCGCCAACACCATTGCGGGGTTCGCTATCCTCGGTGGCCGCGCCGCCTACATCGGGCGAGTCAGGGACGATCAGCTTGGTGAGATCTTTAATCACGACATGCGTTCACTAGGCGTTGACGTACGACTCGAACCAGCGACCTCCGGCGCGCCGACAGCCCGCAGCCACATCCTCATTGCGGCCGATGGACAGCGCACGATGAACACCTACCTCGGCGCCTGCACGGAACTTGGCATGAACGACGTCAACGCGGCAACGGTCGGCGCTCCGAAAGCCATCCTGATCGAGGGCTATGTCTGGGACATCGAGGAAGGCCCGTCTCTCGCTCGCAAGGCCATGGACATCGCCGCGGAAAACGGCACGACAGTCGCGCTGTCGTTATCCGATTCATTTTGCGTCGAACGCCACAAGGCCTCCTTCGAACAGGCAGTTCGAGGCGGCGTTGACATCGTCATTGCCGACGAGGACGAGATCAACGTCCTGATGGGCACGGATGATTTCGATGACACGCGCGAAGCGATTCGCGACTACGACAACCTGTTCGTCATGACACGCTCGGCGAAAGGTTCGGTCATCGTGCACAGCGACTATGAACACGTCCACGTCGCTACGCCTGTCGAAGACGTCGTCGACACGACCGGTGCCGGCGATGCCTACTGCGCCGGCTTCCTGTTCGGCTGGGTGAACGACGAGTCGCTCGACGAATGCGCGCGCCTTGGTACGATCTGCGCCACGGCTGTCATCCAGCAGGTCGGCGCACGCATCGAGCGCGGCATCCTCGACGACTAGAAAAGGGGTCAGAACCCTTTTTTGGTTGGCTCACGCGATCGCCGTTTCCAGCGCGACCGTGATCATCTCGCCGAATGTCGTCGCACGGTCATCGACCGATAGCGCCTCGCCCGACGGAATGTCGTCGCTCACGGTGCAGATCGCGAGCGCCTCGGCGCCAAGTTCGGCTGCGATCGGGTAAATGCCGGCCGCCTCCATCTCGATGCCGTAGACGTCGTATTTAGCCATCGTCTCAAACATGTCGGGATCCGGCGTATAAAAGAGATCGGCCGAAAAGACGTTGCCAACATGGAAGCGCACCTTCTGCGCCGTCGCGGCGGCGACTGCCTTCTGCACCAGGTCGAAGGTCGCGATCGGGGCATAATCGTAGCCGCCGAAGCGCATGCGGTTTACAGCCGAGTCCGTTGACGCACCCTGCGCAATGATCAGGTCGCGCAGCTTCACGTCCGGATGTGACGTCCCGCAGCTGCCGACGCGCATCACGCGCTTGACGCCGTAGTCCCGAATCAGCTCAGTACAGTAGATCGATGCCGACGGGATACCCATACCGTGCGCCATAACGGAGATGGAATTGCCTTTGTACTCGCCCGTAAATCCCCACATGTTGCGTACGTCGGTTACACGCCGCGGATTGTCGAAATAGGTCTCCGCGATGTACTGTGCACGCAACGGATCACCGGGCATCAGCACCGTATCGGCAAAATCGCCGGGCGCTGCATTCATGTGTTTGGTGGTCATTGATTTTTCTTTTGTGTCCGGCCCGAAACCATACCGCGAACCTTGACTGACTACCAACGACTGCAGACTTTCCTGCGCCATCTCGGCGCCCTGGCGCTGACGGCTGTCGCGCTGCCCGGCTGTTCTCCGCCAGAAGACGCACCCGAGCCAGACAGGCCCCGTCCCGCAATGATCGTCGCCGGCCAGCTCGAGAACGAGGAGCTCGTCGAGGCGAGCGGCCTCGCGGCCTCTCAGCGTGTCCCCGACATTCTCTGGTCGATGAACGACGGCGGCTCGAAACCACGCATTTTCGCGTTCGACCTGACCGGCGCCCATCGCGGCAGAATCAAGCTCGAGGATGCCCGCAATCGGGATTGGGAAGATATCGCATCGTTCACGCTCGACGGCGAGCCCTACCTGCTCGTCGCCGACGTGGGCGACAACGACAATCGCCGCAAGAAAGTGTCCTTTTACATCGTTGCGGAACCCGACCTCGGCGACGACAAGAAAGTCGGGCTCAAACCGGCATGGCGCGTCGATTTTCGTTACCCGGACGGACCGCGGGATGCCGAGGCAGTCGCTGTCGATGCGGCCAATGAGCGCGTGATCATACTGACCAAGCGCAACGTCCCACCCGTGCTGTACGAAGTACCATTGCGGCCGGAAAACGACGGCACCGTAGCTGCAAATCGCCTCGGCACGATAGAGAGTCTGCCGCGCCCACGGCGCCAGGACGTCGACGAAGCCGTATTCACCAATGACTGGCACTGGCAGCCGACCGGCATGGATCTGTCGCCGGATGGCAGCCTTGCCGCGATCCTGACTTATCGCGCGCTATACGTTTTTCGCCTGGAACCCGGAGTGAGCCTCTATGACTCGCTTTCCGGCCAGGCCTATGCGCTCGGGCTCGGCAATTTCCGAAATGCCGAGTCCGTCACCTTCAGTGCGGACAGCGGGTCGATCTTCATCACCGTAGAACGCCGCCACGCGCCTTTGCTGCGAATCGACATCAATGGAGCCTTGCCCGAATGAAACTAACGAAGACGCTGCTACAACTGGTGATTGCGAGCGCACTAACGTTCGTACTGATCGGCTGCGACCGTAACGATGCCGATGCCCCAGCCGCAGTGCCCGCGACCGTGCCTCCGATTTCGATCATGACCTTCAATGTCGAGAATCTGTTCGACAACGTGGACGACCCGGGCAAGAACGACTTCACGTATCTCCCGTTGTCCGAAAAACAGAGCGACGAGCACAACGCCGTGTGCGGCGAAATCGAGGTCGAGCGTTGGCGTGACCAGTGCCTGAACTGGGACTGGTCGGACGCCATCATCGAACACAAACTCGACGTCATAGCCAGCGTCATCCTGCAGGTTAACGATGGGCGCGGCGCGGATATCGTGGCGCTGCAGGAGGTCGAGAACCTCGGCATCGTGGAACGGCTGCGCAACGAGCATCTCGCCGCCGCCGGCTACGGCCCCGCAATCCTGATCGAGGGCGATGACCTCAGGGGCATCGACGTCGCCTTCCTGACACGACTACCCCTTGCAGAGCCGCCGACACTGCATCAAATCAATTTTGGTGCCGCCGAGGAAAAGCGCGTTCTGGATACGCGCGGGATTCTCGAGGCAACCTTCGAACTCCCCGACGGCAGCCTGCTGACGGGCTATGCCGTGCATTTTCCCGCACCCTTTCATCCGACGGAAATGCGTGAGGCGGCGTACCGGCACCTCAACGGCCTGAGATCTGCCCTGCCAGCCGACCGCCCCGCGTTCGCCGCCGGTGATTTCAACACGACGTCTGTCGAGGACCGCGACAAAGCCATGCTCGAGCGTCTCGCGCGGCCGTTGTGGACAGTTGCCCATGAGGTCGGTTGCGACGGTTGCAAGGGCACCTCCTACTACGCACGGCGCGACGACTGGTCGTTCCTCGACATGATCCTCTGGTCGCCTGCCAGCAGTAGTGGCGAAAATGCAACATGGGCATTGCGCGCAGATTCGATACGGATTGCTAACCGGGCCCCCGGGCAGGTGCGTCCGGACGGCACTCCGTGGCGTTTCGAGATGCCAGGCGGCGAGGGTGTCTCTGACCACTGGCCTGTCGTCGCAGTGATCGAAACCGAATAGAAACAACCCCTTGTAAGCCCCTCGTCATCCGATTTCGATCAGCGGTTTTTTGGTCCGTTCGGGAATATTCCAGACGCAGCGGCAATACGTATAAGCCCTTTATTGCAGTACCTTTTTTGGCGCGGTAAATTAGCCACAAAAGAACCGGCAATCGAAGCTGGGGGCACGATTCCCGGCTTCGAACCACCTGTCGATCGAGCGAAATTGAGCAATCACATTGGCGGCCGGGTACTTCGCCCTTTGTCCAACCTACGGGGAATACACAATGTATAACAAGCGAACAATCCTCAGCGTAACCCACAGTCTGTGTCGCAAACTGGCGCAGTTCGGAGCTTTCGCCTTACTAGTTCTAGCCTTACCTGTTGCGGGATTCGCACAGACCACATCGGGTTCCGTGCGCGGTACCGTCTTGTCGCCTTCAGGTGCCCCCGAACCGGGCGCATCAGTTACCGTTACGGATACGCGAACCAGTGCTTCCCGTTCCGCGACCACAAGCGCTAATGGCACATTCATCGTCAGCGGACTTGCCATCGGCGGTCCGTTCGAGATCAGTGTGCGCTCGAGCGAGTACAAGAGCGCGCTGGTGACGGACGTTTACACGAGCCTGTCCGAGGCAGCCGACTTCGATATCACGCTCGAATCCGGCGAAATCGAAGAGATCGTCGTCACCGCGTCCCAGGACTTCAGGGTTGGCGCGCTAGCACTCGGGCCAAATGCAACATTCAGTCTTGAACAGCTGCAGGCTGCCCCGGCAATCAACCGCAATATCACCGACGTGATTCGGGCAGACTCCCGAATCTACGTCGACGAATCGCGCGGCGACATTAACGCGGTTCAGTGTGCGGGCAAAAATTCTCGTTTTAACAGCCTTACCGTCGACGGCGTGCGAATGAACGACTCGTTCGGACTGAACTCGAACGGGTATCCGACCGAGCGTATGCCGTTTTCCTACGACGCCATCAACCAGGTAGCCGTCGAACTGGCGCCTTTCGATGTCGAGTACGGTGGATTCTCGGCCTGCAACATAAACGCAGTCACCAAGTCCGGCAGAAACGACTTCTACGGTTCTGCTTTCTATGACTACACGGATGACAGTCTGCGCGGCGATAGCCTGGAAGGGGATGATATCCAGACGGGAAGCTTCGACGAACAGCGCTACGGCTTCTCCTTTGGCGGCCCGATTGTCCAGGACAAGCTTTTCTTCTTCGTCGCGTACGAGAAACTCGACGGCGTAAATATTTTTGATCGGGGTCCGATTGGCTCGGGTGCGGTAAATGAAGTTAACGTCACCCAGGCGGAACTGGACGAGATCGTAAATATCGCCCAGACGCTTTACCTGTACGATCCGGGCCCGATCCCTTCCAGCATGGACCATGAGGACGAGAAGCTTCTCTTAAAGCTCGACTGGAATATCAACGAACAGCAGCGATTGGCGTTCACGTATACGTACAATGATGGCGAGAATTTCACAGAGTCCGACAGCGAGACCACCGAATTCGAGTTCGAGAATCACCTCTACGAACGCGGCGCGGAGCTGAACTCCTATGCTGGCACCCTGTATTCCGACTGGACCGATCGCTTCTCGACCGAGCTGCGGGTTTCCTACCTGGAAATCGAAAATCGCCAGCTTTCAGTCGGCGGCACGGACTTCGGCGAGATTCGGGTCGAGTTGCCTAGTGTCGATGTCTATCTCGGCGGAGACGACAGCCGTCAGTCCAATGTGCTCAATTACGACCTCGGTGGCTTTCGTCTCAAGGGCACGTACGACTTAGACCGCCACAGCATAACGGCCGGCGTCGAATATGAGACGCTGGATATCTTCAACATGTTCGTCCAGCACACGGAAACCGAGATTCGCTTCGACGGCATCCAGAACTTCCGCGACGGATTCGCTGACGCGATCTACTACAACAATGCGCCGTCGAACGTCCCGGAGGACGCTGCTGCCGTCTGGGGTTATGAAACCACCGCGTTCTTCATTCAGGACGAGTTCGAGCTCGCCGATCGCTGGACTATCGTTGCGGGCCTGCGTTACGACTACTACACGACCGACGACGCGCCGCCCGAGAACGCAGACTTCGTGGCCGATTACGGCTTTCCCAATACGGCGACGCTGGACGGCGAGGGCCTGGTGCAGCCGCGCCTGGGCTTTACGTTCGACTGGACGGGTAACACGTCGCTGCGTGGCGGTGTCGGCCTGTATTCGGGCGGCAACCCCAACGTCTGGCTATCGAACAACTACTCAGCCAATAACGTGCAGCAGTTCGGGCAACGCGGCCGCTCCTTCGGCTATACCGATGGATCGCGTTCGCTGTTCGATGCCGGTGTCGTCCACGTGGCAATCGAACCAAACGCTCCGGCGGGAGCTGGGGCCGGCTGGGGGATTCAGGAAGAGCTGTACGATGCCGTAGCTCAGGGTGTCGGCGACAACTTCGAGATCAACTATCTCGATCCGAACTTCGAGTTGCCGTCCGAGTGGAAATTCGCGCTAGGCGCCACGCATATGTTCCCAAGTGACTATATGTTCACGGTGGATTTCCTGTTCACCCGGCTCCAGGATTCGGCAATCGTCGTCCACGGTGACATTGACCAGATCGGCACGGACGCGGAAGGTTATCCGATCTATGACAGCGTGCGCGAGGCGAGCTTCGCGTTAACCAACAGCAATGCGGATGCCGATGCAGTGTCATTCTCGCTGGGTCTGTCCAAGACCTTTGATAATGGTTTCGACTTCTCGGTGGGTTACACGTACAACGATGCCGAAGACGTGAGCCCGATGACCAGTTCAGTGGCGTTCTCGAACTACCAGAACCGGGCGTTCTTCGATCCACAGGAAGACGTGGCGTCCTTGTCCAACTACAACATCGAGCACCGCTTCACGTTCACGACGACCTGGCGCATGACATGGTTCGATCGGTTGCCGACGATCATTTCGTTGTACGGACAGACGAACACGGGAAGACCGTACAGTTACGCCTTTGATGGCACAATCAGTCCGTATGGTTTCACGCCGTTCCTGGATTTCAGGACGAACGTGTTGGAGCCGGGTGTCGCGCGTAATAGCGAAACGGGTTCTTCGTGGACGAAGATCGATTTCCGCTTCGATATCGGAATTCCCATTTTCCGCGACGAAGACAGGCTGGCCTTCTTCATGGTTATCGACAACCTGACTAACCTGTTGAACGATGACTGGGGCATCCTGAGAGAGCATGCCTTCCCGGAGACCGTGGCAGCCGGAACGCCGGAACCGCGTATCGGCGATGCTTCCCGCTACGAGATCCGGTTTGGAGTGAAGTACGACTTCTGAGCCGGATACAAGCGTGACAAAAGGCGGCCTTCGGGCCGCCTTTTTTTTCGGCACTGTGGGAGCCGGCCCCAGCCGGCGATATGCCCTGGCACTTTGCAGCAATCGCGCGCTGGGGCGCGCTCCCACAGGCGTGCCCCTACAAACTCGCCCCTACGATCAAGGCCAGCAGGTGTCGTCAGGAGTCTCGAGGATGACGATGCGGGGGTTGTTGGGGTCCACCGGGGCGCCTATTTTTCGGCCCTCTGCCTGCGCGTTGATCACGGCGTCCAGCACGAGATAAATGAGTTCCGATCCCGGTTTCGATACTGGCCGGTCCTGCGGAATCTGGTACCCATCGCCGCCGCTGTATAGAAAATCCGGCACGACCACCGTGTATTCACGGTCAGGCTGGATCTCCGCCCAAGCGTCATCGGCCGGCAGCTGCAGACTGACGATACGCTTACCCTCGGGTCTCGAGCGGTCGACGCAGACACGGAATCCGGAGACCTGCGGGAAGTAGCCCTTGCTCGGCCCTGCGCCCCGGAATCCGGCCTCCATGACCTTGCGGAATTCGGCACCCGTCAGCGTCATGTAGCGCAGGAACGAGGAAAAACCGAAGGTCCTGCCGATGTCCTCGAACGCGATGTCCCCCATGATGAAGTCATCGATGCGCAAGGTGCCGCTGTTGATGAACGCGAGATCGGCCTGCGGGTCGCCGAAGGCACCACGCATCTGGTCAACAACGAAGTTGCCCCAGTTGCTTTCCTCATTGCGGATGGTGGCCTCCCGCGCGTCCAGCGGCACGGCTGCCTCGCCGACGCGGGCCGTCAGGAACGGAAATACCTCCAGCAGCTTGCCGCGCCACTTGTCATCGATTACGTCGTATTCGGGATCGGACACGATAGACGTATCGATATCGACTAGTTCTGTCGTTGTCGTCGGCATGCCTGCCTCATTGAAGTCCACGTCGATACGCCAGACCTGGCGGGCATTGGAGGCGCCCTTCATGACTTCCGCACTATCGGCGCTCAGGGGGCTGTGCTCGGGCTCGTGCTCGTGGCCGCCCACAATGAACATGAAACGGGGGTGCTCCGCCCTGAGCTTCGCGATTTCGACATCCGTCCACATGTCCAGGTGCGTGAGGCCGATAATGAGATCGACGCCAGCTTTCTCGAACGCTTCGATGACACGCTTTGCGTGCGCGAAATAGTCAGAGTCCGTCGGCACATAATCGCGCTCGTTGCCGCCGTCCTTCGCGTGCAAAAGTATCGCGAACGCGCCTACTCTGCGGCCTCCTGCCTCGAAGATGAACGCCGAATGCAGGGCCTGGTCGACTTCTGCGTCACCCGTAGCAAACTGGTAGTTGTCACCGAGCCAGTCGAAGTCTGCGGCCCTGATAGCCTCGATCAGGTGATCGGGCGTACGCGGATCGAACTCGTGGTTGCCCGCAACGACGTACATCGGCGCGACTGCATCAATGAAATTCATCGCATCGACCATCTGCATGCCAGCCCACAACTGACTTTCGAGCGACGGAAACAGAAAGTCGCCGCCGAAAAGGACGCGCACGTCCCTGTCCTGCGACTGAAGCTCGCGGATCAGCGTGACGATGCGCCCGAAGCCGCCGGCATTGCCGTCCTCGACAGCACCGACGCGGTAGATGTCGTTGAGGTGTATGAACGTCAGCGGTGATCCCGACTGTTCCGCAGTCGTGGGCTCGGGCGCGGGTTCACAGGCAACGAGGAGGGCTGTGGCAAGAATCCAGATGCGTCGCATTACGTATTTCCTTATCGTCGTGTTGTCGATGGATTCTGCCGAATGGCCGCGGTTTTTGCGATCGTGGCCATTACTGACTGCTAGAATGCGCGAATGAAAATAACAAACGTCCTGTTACTTTGCTGCATTGTGATCGCGGGCTGCAGCAACCAGCCACCAGCCCACGACCGCCAGCGCGATGGCGGACTTCTCTGGGTCAAGCATTCCGCCGAGTATCGTGCCATCACGAAGCAGGCGTATGCATCGGCCACGGCAGCGCTGCCGGGTTTTGTCGGTGACACATCCTGGAGCGCGATTCCTGACCAGACAGATGCCGCGGACCTGCCGGTCGCGGTCATCCTCGACGTCGACGAAACCGTGGTCAGCAATATCGATTTTCAAATGACGTTCGAGCAGCCGTTTGCGAACTGGAAACTCGAAAAGTGGACCAGCGAGACAGCAGCAACGCCGATACATGGCGTCACAGAATTCGTTGCCGCAGCGCATGCTGCCGGCGTCACAGTGTTCTTCGTTACCAACCGGCCTTGCGAGCCGATCGACGGCGTCGACGATGACTGTCCGCAAAAAAGATCTACGATCGACGACATCGCCGAAGTGGGCATCGTGACCGACGCCGACCACGTCATGTTGTCGGAAGAACAGGGCTGGAATCGCGAAAAGTCCGTGCGTCGCGATTACATCGCGCAAACCCATCGCATCATCATGTTGATCGGTGACGACCTCGGCGACTTCGTGCCCTGTGTCCGGCGCAAACCCTATGCACCGTGCACGGTGATGGCGACGGCCGAAGATCGACAGGCGTTGGTCGAGAAGAATGCGCATTTGTGGGGCAACGGCTGGTACATCCTGCCCAACCCGATGCACGGTTCCTGGACCTCGGCGGTACCGCGTTAGCGGTTCTTTTTACGCCTGAAAAGGCGTATCCTGTACAGCAATAAATCACGTAACACCTTGAAAAGAAAAAGAACTCGTCGCCTGTCATCACACTTGGCGACGAGACGAATGCGAGGTTTGTCATGGCTAAAGTGAAGTGTGGTCTGATCCAGATGGCCCTCAAAGGCGATGGCTCGATGGAGCCCCTGGAAATTCGCGACCGGATGATTAAAGCACATATTCCGTACATTGAAGATGCGGCGAAGCAAGGCGTGCAGGTGATGTGCTTCCAGGAAGTTTTCACGCAGCCCTACTTCTGTCCAGGTCAGGACAGGAAATGGTATGCCGCCGCCGAGAAAATTCCGGACGGCCATACGACGAAGCTCATGCAGGAGTATGCGAAGAAGCACAACATGGTCATCGTCGTTCCGATTTATGAGGAGCACATGACCGGCGTGTACTACAACACGGCCGCCGTCATCGACGCCGACGGCACGTTCATGGGCAAATACCGCAAGACCCACATCCCGCAGGTCGACCCCGGGTTTTACGAGAAGTTCTTCTTCAAGCCCGGCGACTCCGGCTGGCCCGTGTTCGACACCGCGTACCTGAAGCTCGGCGTCTACATCTGTTATGACCGACACTTCCCCGAGGGCTGGCGCGCGCTTGCATTGAACGGCGCGGAGTACATCGTCAATCCGTCTGCAACCGTGGCAGGCCTCAGCAAGTACCTGTGGGAGCTCGAACAACCGGCCTCGGCAGCAGCGAACGGTGTGTTCATCGGTGCGATCAACCGCATCGGCAAAGAAGAGCCCTGGGCGACGACGCATAATATGGGTGAGTTCTACGGCTCCAGCTATATAGTCAATCCGCGCGGTGCTATCGAGGCCCAGGCAAGCTACGGCGATGATGAGCTCCTCGTGCACGAAATCGACCTCGACATGGTTCGCGAAGTGCGCGACGTGTGGCAGTTTTTCCGCGATCGCCGGCCTGAAACCTATGGACCACTGACTGACGACTGATCGTCAGCAACCAGGAGGCCGCGATGTCCGAACTTCCACCGGTCAGCACACTACGTACCGTCGGCGAACACGTCGAACTCGATCTCGGCCAGGACCTGGCAAACAGTCCGAGATACAACGACGACATCGCACCGACGAAGGCGACGCAGCGCACCTGGTCCCGCTGGAATGTCGCCGCGCTCTGGGTCGGCATGGCGATCTGCGTGCCGACGTATATGCTCGGTGGAATACTGACCGCCGGGTTTGGGTTGTCGGTTAGCCAGGCGCTGTGGACGATCCTGCTTGCCAACATCGTCGTCCTCATTCCACTGACATTGAACGCGTTCCCGGGCACTCGCTACGGCATCCCCTGTCCGGTCGTGCTGCGCGCATCGTTCGGCATCATCGGCTCAAACTTGCCTTCGCTTATTCGCGCACTGGTCGCATGCGGCTGGTTCGGCATACAGACCCTGTTCGGCGGCATCGCCATACACCTGTTCTTGTCAGCCATCTTCCCCGCATGGGAGGCGCTTGGCGGCACCGGCGAAGTGATCGGCTTCTTCATATTCTGGGTAGCCAACATCGCGGTCGTCATCCGTGGTTCGGAATCGATCAAGCTTCTCGAGGCGTTGGCCGCTCCGATGCTGCTCGTCGTCGCTATCGGCCTCATGTTCTGGGCGGTACCCAAGATCTCATTGACGGAAGTGCTTGCTGTGCCGGCAAACATCCCCGACGACTCGACTCTCATCAAGCAACTCATGGCTGCGTTGACTGCGATGGTCGGTTTCTGGGCAACGCTGTCGCTCAATATCCCCGACTTCAGCCGCTACGCCCGCTCGCAGCGCTCGCAGGTCATTGGCCAGATCATCGGGTTGCCACTGACAATGCTGTTGTTCGCAGGGCTCGGCGTCGTGCTCACAGCGGCATCTGTGGAACTCGTCGGTGAGACGGTTTCGGATCCGATCAACCTGATCGGCAAGATCGACAGTCCATTCTGGGTCGTGCTGTCGATGCTCATGATCATTCTCGCGACCATTTCGACCAACACGGCGGCAAATATTGTGTCGCCGACCAACGTGTTCCAAAACGTCGCACCGAAGTACATAAACGAAAACAAGGGCGTCATCCTGACCGGCATCATTGGCATCCTGCTGATGTCCTGGGAGCTGCTGAAACGGCTCGGCTGGCTGGAAACGGACGTCAGTGTGGAGAGCCTTTATTCAAACTGGCTCATCGGCTACTCGAGCCTGCTCGGGCCGATCGCCGGCATCATGGTCGTCGACTACTTCCTCGTAAAGAACCAGTCCTACGACGTACTGGCGCTATACCAGGATGACGCTGGCTACCCGGCCTGGAATATTGCCGGACTCATTGCGTTCGCCATTCCAGTCACACTGGCCGGCCTGGCGCTCAAGATCCCGATGTTGAGCTGGTTCTTCACCTATGGCTGGTTTACAGGGTCGATACTGGGGGGACTGATCTACTACATTGTTGCGAGAGGCGAAAGGAGTTCATCATGACAGTACTCATTAAAGGCGGCACGGTCGTTAACGCGGACCGCAGCATGCGTGCAGACGTACTCTGCGAGGACGGCCTGATCACGGCGGTCGGCGAAGGCCTCGACGCCCCGAAAGGTGCAACCGTTGTCGACGCCGGTGGGCAGTACGTGATGCCCGGTGGTATCGACCCACATACTCACATGCAATTGCCGTTCATGGGGACGGTGACCAGCGAGGATTTCGAAACCGGCACCGCGGCGGGGCTCGCCGGCGGCACGACGATGATCATCGACTTCGTCATCCCGGGCCCGCAGCAGGATGTCATGGAAGCCTATCACCAGTGGTCTGAGTGGGCAGAGAAGTCCGTATCCGACTATTCGTTCCACGTCGCGATCACCTGGTGGGACGACTCCGTGCACAAGGCGATGGGCACGCTCGTTAACGAGCATGGCGTTAACAGCTTCAAGCACTTCATGGCGTACAAGGGCGCCATCATGGCCGACGACGAGACACTCGTGAACAGCTTCACGCGTGCGATCGAACTCGGCGCCATCGTCACTGTGCATGCAGAGAACGGCGAGCTCGTATTCCGGTTACAGAATGAATTGTCCGAAAAAGGTATTACCGGGCCCGAAGGTCACCCGCTGTCCCGGCCACCGCAGTGCGAAGGTGAAGCTGCAAACCGTGCCATTCGAATCGCGGAAGTGCTCGGCGTGCCGCTGTATGTCGTGCACAACTCCTGCCAACAGTCGCTCGAAGCGATTACGCGCGCTCGCAACGAGGGTCAACGCGTCTTCGGCGAGGTGCTGGCGGGCCATCTGCTCGTCGACGATTCGGTCTACCGTAACAAGGACTTCGAGATCGCCGCTGCGCATGTCATGAGTCCGCCATTCCGTGCGAAGGAACACCAGGATGCACTGTGGCGCGGCCTGCAGTCAGGCAACCTGCAAACCACGGCAACGGACCACTGCTGCTTCTGCGCCGACCAGAAAGCCATGGGCAAGGACGATTTTCGCCTGATCCCGAACGGCACGGCCGGCATCGAAAATCGCATGGAGGTGCTCTGGCATCACGGCGTCGGCACCGGTCGCCTGACGATGAACGAATTCGTGGCCGTCACCTCGACGAACGCGGCACAAATTTTCAACGTGTATCCGCGCAAAGGCAGCGTCGCCGTGGGCGCCGACGCGGACATCGTCGTGTGGGATCCCGAGGCAACGAAATCGATATCGGCGAAGACACATTTCCAGAAGGTTGACTACAACATCTTCGAGGGCATGACAGTGAAAGGCTGTGCGTCGCACACGCTGAGCCAGGGCAAAGTCGTCTACGCAGATGGCAAACTCGACGTCGAACGGGGCGCGGGCTGCTACGTCAATCGACCGGCCTTCGCACCGTACTATGAAGCCTTGCGGGTCAAGGCGCGGCTCGCCGAGCCGACGCCGGTCAGGCGCTAGAGCGATCATGCCTGACATTCGCCCACACCGGCTTAGCCGCGAAGATATCGACAGGAATTTCAGCGACCTGCACCCGCCGCTGCGTCGCTCCGAGGCGCTGATCGAAGCGGATCGCTGCTATTTCTGCTTCGACGCGCCCTGCACGACGGCCTGCCCGACCGGCATCGACATTCCGGTCTTTATCCAGAAAATCCGCAGCGGCAATATTCGCGGCTCGGCACAAACGATCCTTAACGAGAACATCATGGGTGGTATGTGTGCGCGGGTGTGCCCGACGGAAGTGTTGTGCGAGGAAGCGTGCGTGCGCAATACGCATGAGGACAAGCCGGTCGAGATCGGCTTGTTGCAGCGCTACGCGACCGACCCGGCATTCGAGAACGACACGCAGTTGTTCTCGCGCGCAGAGACAAGCGGCAAGAAAGTCGCCGTCGTGGGCGGAGGTCCGGCGGGGCTGTCCTGTGCGCACCGGCTCGCCATGCTAGGCCATGACGTTGTTATCTACAATCGCGATGACAAGCTCGGGGGCCTCAACGAATACGGCATCGCCGCGTACAAGACTGTCAACGATTTCGCGCAACGGGAGGTCGAGTACATACTTTCAATCGGTGGCATCGAGGTTCGCAGCGGTACGTCGCTCGGCGAAGACATCACGCTCTCCGACCTGACCAAGGAATACGATGCCGTTTTCGTCGGCGTCGGGCTTGGCGACGTCAATGCGCTCAGCATCGAGGGAGAAGATCTTCCGGGTGTCGAGAATGCGATCGACTACATTTCGGAGCTACGCCAGGCCGATGACAAGACGGCATTGCCTGTCGGCCGCAAGGTCGTCGTAATCGGTGGTGGCATGACGGCCATCGACGTGGCCGTGCAGTCGAAGCGGCTGGGTGCAGAACTGGTCGATCTCGTGTACCGGCGGGGCGTCGCGCAGATGGGAGCCAGCGCATTCGAGCAGGAACTCGCACAGACGAATGGCGTGACGATTCATCATCTTGCGCAGCCGCTACGTGTGCTCGGGACAGACTCCGCGGAGGGCGTCAAATTCGAGAAGACGGTGCTGGACGAAAGTGGGGCCCTCAAAGGTACGGGCGATACGTTCACTCTCGACGCCGACATTGTCTTCAAAGCCATCGGTCAGCGTCTCAAGGACGACGTGCTCGATGACGGTTCATTGAAGATGGACAAGGGCAAGATCATCGTCAATGACCACCAGGAGACATCACTGCCCGGTGTCTGGGCCGGCGGCGATTGCGTCGTTGGCGGCGATGACCTGACGGTCAGCGCAGTACAGCACGGCAAGGTGGCGGCGATGGCAATCGACCGGCATCTGCGAACATAGGGGAGAGCCATGGCCGACCTGACATCGGAATTTCTCGGAATCCAGTCACCCAATCCGTTCTGGCTGGCATCAGCGCCACCCACGGACAAGGCGTATAACGTCAACCGCGCTTTCGAAGCCGGCTGGGGCGGTGCCGTCTGGAAAACACTTGGCGAGGATCCGCACATCGTCAACGTGAGCGGACCGCGTTACAGCGCGATCTACAGCAATGATCGCCGCGTTATCGGCTTCAACAATATCGAATTGATCACCGATCGGCCGCTGCAGACCAATCTGGACGAGATACGCCAGATCAAGCGCGACTGGCCCGACCGTGCGCTGGTCGTCTCTGTCATGTTCCCGATGGACAAGGAAACCTGGGCGAAGTACGTGCCGATGATCGAGGACACGGGTGCCGACGGCCTCGAGCTCAATTTCGGCTGCCCGCACGGTATGTCGGAGCGCGGCATGGGCGCCGCTGTCGGCCAGGTGCCCGAGTACATACAGATGGCGACCGAGTGGGCCAAGGCTGCGGCGAGCGTACCTGTCATCGTCAAGTTGACGCCGAACATTGCCAATATCCTGCCACCTGCCATGGCCGCCAAAAACGGCGGTGCGGATGGCGTTTCTCTGATCAACACGATCAACTCGATCATGCGCGTCGACTACGACAACCTGACGATGTATCCGTCGACCGATGGCATGGGCACGCATGGAGGTTACTGTGGCGAAGCCGTCAAACCGATCGCCCTCAATATGGTTGCGGAGATCGCGCGCACGCCGGAAACGTCTGACATTCCGATCTCCGGCATCGGCGGCGTCACCAACTGGCGAGATGCCGTCGACTTCCTCGCGCTCGGCGCCAGCAACGTGCAGATATGCACGGCCGCCATGGTTTACGGTTTTCGAATCATCGACGACCTGACCGATGGACTTAGCACTTTTCTCGATTCCAAGGGCATGTCGTCGGTGGCCGAATTGGTCGGCAAGGCCGTACCGAGCGTTACCGACTGGCAGTACCTGAACCTCAACCACATCGAAAAGGCCGTTATCGACCAGGAGCTCTGCATCAAGTGCGGCCGCTGCCACGTCGTCTGCGAGGACACTTCGCACCAGGCTATTACACAGACGGTCAACGGCGAGCGCCACTTCGAGGTGATCGATGAGGAATGTGTCGGCTGCAACCTCTGCGTCAGCGTATGCCCCGTCGACGGCTGTATCACGATGCGCCATCTCACCGATGGCGTCGACCCGCGAACCGGAGAGCCGATCGCTGCGGAAGAGGCCAACTGGACCACGCACCCCAACAATCCGATGCGCAAGCAGTCGTAACCGGGAGACGCAGACTTGGACGAACAGGACCTTATCGACGCGGCGCTCGCAGTCAGGCAACAGGCCTACTGCAAGTACTCAAATTATTACGTCGGCGCGGCATTGCTCGATGAACAGGGCGGCATGCATGTCGGCTGTAACGTCGAAAACGCAGCCTACCCGGAGGGCAGTTGTGCCGAAGCCAATGCAATCGGTGCCATGGTTGCGGCCGGTGGTAAGGCAATTAGCATTATCGTCGTCGTGGGCGGCCATGATGATGTCGAGGACTGCACCCCCTGCGGCGGTTGCCGCCAGAAGATCGCCGAATTCGCGACGCCGGAAACGCGAATCGTCCTGATTCGCCCGGGAGGCCACACTCGAGAATTCAACATCGACGAATTACTGCCGCGCTCCTTCCATCTCTAACGGTACCTGGCACCACTTTTCTGTGGGAGCCCGCCCCAGCGGGCGATGGATTGCGCCCGCTTCGCGGGCGTCGCGCGCCGGGGCGCGCTCCTACAGTAATGACTCCACTTCGGCGCGCGTCGGCAGCGAGGGCTGCGCGCCAGCTCGCGTCGTCGCGATAGCGCCCGCCGCGCAGGCGAAAATTAATGCGGCTTCGAGCGGTTGCCCTTCGACCAGGGCGACGGTCAATGCCGCGGTAAACGTATCGCCCGCTCCGACCGTATCGATCGCGTTGACCTGCGGCGGCTGCGCCTCAGCGATTGTCTCTCCGTGTTTCTGTAGCGTCGCACCACGCGACCCGTAGGTAATCGCAATCAGGCCCCCGCAAGCCTTCAGCGTGTCGCCATACCAGGCGGCTTCGGTCTCGTTGACAACGACGAGGTCGGCGCTCTGCATCACCGAGACGTCGATTTCCTTCGCTGGCGCCAGGTTCGCGCAGAAAAAACCATCGAAATCGACAGCTGCCTTCTCGACGACGGCGCCTGGAATCTCCAGCTGACAGATCAACGCGTCAGCTTTGCCCACGTCCAGTGCATCCGGGTCCATGGCCGCGTTCGCCCCAGGAGCGACGACGATCTGGTTCTCACCCGACGGCGCCACCGAAATCAATGCGATACCCGTCGGCTGATCGTCCAGAATCTGTACGCCAAACAGGTCGACCTCGGCTTCGCGTAACAACGCGAGTGCATCGTCAGCTGCGGTATCGTCGCCGACGCAGGCGACGAGCCGCACGTCGGCTCCGAGCCGCTTTGCGGCCAGCGCCTGGTTGGCGCCCTTGCCGCCCGGAAAGTGGCTCAGACTGGCACCTGTGACCGTCTCGCCCGCCTCGGGCAGGCGCGAAACCGCCGCCGAGAGATCGAGGTTAACCGAGCCGATGACGAGAATATCTATCACGTCAGGACCCGAATCGCGCAAGTCGCGACGTCAGCAATTCGTAGAATCCGTCGGCGTCAACTTTATGGATCCAGTTGACGTTGTGCGGTCGATCGGTGACATGCCAGAAGTCGATGGCTGTGTGGCCTATCGTCAATTCCGATTTGGTTTCCACGGAAAGATTGCAGACCTTGCCATCGAAAAGGTCGGGCTGCAGCAGCCAGGCGATCGTACAGGGATCGTGCAGCGGCGCACCTTCAACACCGTACTTCTTGGAATCGTGGCGATGAAAGAAACTCACCATGCCCGCAGTGGCCGTTGCGACGGGATTATCCAGTGCAGCGATGCGCGCTACCCTGTCGCGCGTCGACAGCACCTGGTGCGTGACGTCGAGCCCCATCGCCGTGATGGGTCGGCCACAGCTAAATACGATGTCGGCCGCATGTGGATCGACGAGAATATTGAATTCTGCTGACGGCGAATAGTTGCCGCCCTCTCGCATCGCGCCGCCCATGATGACGAGTTGCTCGACCTTTGCAATCACGTCAGGCGCACGATCGATGGCGGCGCCGATATTGGTCAACGGCCCTGTCGGCACGAGCGTTACGGATTCGTCTTCTGCGGCACGCAAGGTGTCTACGATGAAGTCAACCGCGTGTTGCTCCTGCAAGGGCGTCACCGGGTCGACAACATCGACGCCGTCGATTCCGGTGTTGCCGTGCACTTTTTCAGCGGTGATCAGCTCACGCACCATGGGCCTGTCGCAACCGGCGAAAACAGGAATATCGGTTCGTCCTGCGATATCGCACATCTGGCGCGAATTACGCTCTGTCAGATCAAGCGGCACGTTGCCCGCGACGGCCGTAATGCCGAGGATGTCGAACTCATCCGGCGACGCCATCGCCAGGAATAACGCGACCGCGTCGTCCTGTCCCGGATCGCAATCAATGATGATCTTGCGCGGCGCCACGGCTCTAAAACGTCAGCATTATTCCGGCGAGCGCTGCGCTCATCAGGTTCGACAACGAAGCAGCCAGCACGGTCTTGAGGCCGAAGCGGCCGATCAGCTCCCGCTTCTCCGGCACCAGAACACCGAGACCACCCAGCAGAATCGCGATCGACGACAGGTTGGCAAAGCCACACAGTGCAAAGGTAGTAACGGCGATCGTGCGCGGACTCATACCTGCGAGACGCTCGCTCAGGTGCGAGAAGGCAACAAACTCGTTGAGGATGATCTTCTCACCGAAAAGCGACCCGGCCGCCTCCGCTTCATTCCAGGGCACGCTGAGCAGCCACATCAGCGGCTGGAAGATCTTGCCCAG